>ERZ1026892.25-NODE-25-length-69875-cov-12.587110_pt1 | contig 69875 bp, 62 predicted proteins | sample MGYA00380176_ERZ1026892 | MGnify/ENA primary metagenome ERZ1026892 (study PRJEB33269, sample SAMEA4719812) | human gut metagenome | biome: human-associated habitat; feature: organic feature; material: feces | place: Cameroon | collected 2013-10 ... | reverse complement strand
CTACCGTTCTGTTCTTCTGGCCGATGGACTTCACCTTCGTCTGCCCGTCTGAGCTGATCGCCTTCGACAAACGTTACGAAGAGTTCCAGAAGCGCGGCGTTGAAGTGGTTGGCGTCTCCTTTGACTCCGAATTCGTTCACAACGCATGGCGTAACACGCCGGTCGACAAAGGCGGCATCGGCGCGGTGAAATATGCGATGGTTGCCGACGTGAAGCGCGAAATCCAGAAAGCTTACGGTATCGAACATCCGGACGAAGGCGTTGCGCTGCGCGGCTCCTTCCTGATCGACGCTAACGGCGTTGTTCGCCACCAGGTGGTTAACGACCTGCCGCTGGGCCGTAACATCGACGAAATGCTGCGTATGGTTGATGCGCTGCAGTTCCACGAGCAGCACGGCGAAGTGTGCCCGGCGCAGTGGGAAAAAGGGAAAGAAGGCATGAACGCGTCTCCGGACGGCGTGGCTAAGTACCTGAGCGAGAACGTATCCAGCCTGTAATCGGCTCGCGTTCTGCTGAAAAGGCTCGCATTTTGCGAGCCTTTTTTGTTATCCGAAGTCAGCGAAAGATTAGAACGAGAAGCAGGAACAACCCAGCGCGCCCCAGAAAGCACGGTCATCGGATACCGGCACGCCGGATTTGCGCGCCAGATCGTGCTGATGCCCGTGCACACCGCAGCTACTGCAGCACTGGTGCATCTGCACGACCGCGCCGATATGCTCGGATCCCGGAGGCGCGGAACGGTAGTGCCCCGGCACTTTGACCACCGGTGACCACTCCGGCAGCACCGGAATGGGCGGCGGCGCCAGCGGGGTAAAGTGCCCGGCGGCGTACACCACGCGGCCATCGACAATCGTCATTACTGACTCAATCCCCTTAATCTCCTCTTCCGGTACGCTGAAGTAATCCTTCGACAGCGTCACCAAATCGGCCAGTTGCCCGGCGGCAATACGGCCTTTTTTGCCCTGCTCGCTGGAGAACCAGGCGCTACCCGCCGTCCACAGCTCCAGCGCCACGTCGCGCGGCAGGCGATTTTCGTCGTCGTACATCGCCAACCCGCCAACGGTTCGCCCGGATACCAGCCAGTACAGCGCCGTCCACGGGTTATAGCTCGCCACGCGCGTTGCATCGGTACCGAGGCCAACCGGCACCTCCATCTCCAGCATCTTCGCCACCGGCGGCGTGTGTTTCACCGCGTCTTTCCCGTAGCGATCGACAAAGTATTCCCCCTGGAAAGCCATCCGGTGCTGTACCGCGATGCCGCCCCCTAGCGCTTTCACACGCTCGATATTACGTTCGGTAATGGTCTCGGCGTGGTCAAAGAACCAGTGCAGGCCGTTAAACGGAATATCACGGTTCACCTTCTCAAACACATCGAGCATGCGGCTGATGGATTCATCATAGGTAGCATGCAGGCGGAACGGCCAGCGGTGCTCGACCAGATGGCGCACCACGCGTTCCAGCTCCTCTTCCATTCCTGGCGGCAGATCCGGACGCGGCTGCAGGAAGTCTTCAAAATCAGCAGCCGAAAATACCAGCATTTCCCCCGCCCCGTTGGCACGATAAAAATCCGTACCCTGCCCCGGCTTGAGCATATCGGTCCAGCGCTCGAAGTCGTCCAGCTCCTGTTTCGGACGCTGGGTAAACAGGTTGTAGGCGATACGAATGGTCATCTGCTTGTTAGCATGCAGCTGTTCGATAATTTCGTAATCTTCCGGGTAGTTCTGGAAACCGCCGCCCGCGTCGATGGCGCTGGTCAGGCCCAGTCGATTGAGTTCGCGCATAAACTGACGGGTGGAGTTAACCTGCTGCTCCAGCGGTAGCTTCGGCCCTTTCGCCAGCGTGGCGTAAAGGATCATGGCGTTCGGTTTGGCGATCAGCATCCCGGTGGGGTTGCCGTTGTTATCGCGAACGATCTCGCCGCCCGACGGTGCCGGCGTCGCTTTGGTATAGCCGACGGCTTTCAGCGCCGCGCGGTTGAGCAATGCGCGATCGTAGAGGTGCAGCACAAACACCGGCGTATCCGGCGCGGCTTCGTTCAGCTCTTCCAGCGTCGGCATGCGGCGTTCAGCGAACTGGAACTCGCTCCAGCCGCCGACAACGCGCACCCACTGCGGCGACGGCGTGCGGTCGGCCTGCTCTTTCAGCATCCGCAGGGCATCCGCCAGCGACGGCACGCCTTCCCAGCGCAGTTCAAGGTTGTAGTTCAGACCGCCGCGAATCAAGTGCAGGTGCGAGTCGTTAAGCCCTGGCACCACGGTGTGGCCATGAAGGTCGATAATCTGCGTACCTTCGCCCGCATAAGACAACATCTGCGCGTCGCTACCGACAGCGAGGATTTTGCCATCGGCGATCGCCACCGCTTCGGCGCGCGGCTGTTGCGGGTCCAGAGTATGAATCTGCCCCTGAGTTAAGATCAGTGTGGCTGTTTGTGACATAACGTTCTCCTTGGCCAGCTCAGGCTTTTTTTAGCCAGCCGGCAAACAGGCGGGTCACGATGGGCATCCAGAACCAGACCACCAGCGCGACCACACAGGCATCGTTGAGAAAATGCAGCAACAAGGTTCCCTTTAACGAGGGCAGCAGCGCGCCGGTAATGGCGGGCACCAGGTTAGTACTGGGGAAAATCACCAGCAGCGTTATCAGAAACTGTTTCCAGCGTTTCGGCTGGCGGACATGCGCTGCGGGCGGCGTAAACCAGAAGGCGGGTTCGGTACGAATTTCAGTGTGATCGCCTTCGCCGAGCAGCGGCGCAATCTCATTAACCAGCTGGCGACGGACGTCAGACTGAGTCCAGGCGTAAAGGTGTTCGAGAGTGTCAAAGCGAATAATAATATTCCACGCCGTCTGCCCGTCGACCGGGCGAATCACGTTCGCGCCCAGATGGCCGGGGTAGCTCGCCGCCACGGGCATAATTTCGCCCAGCCAGGCTTCATATTGTGCGACGTGTTCAGGGCGAATGGCGTGAGTAATCACCAGCGTGACGTGCTTTTGCGTCATGACGATAGGTTCCTTGCGCTGACCAACCGACGGGGAGAAGCCCCGTCGGCATCCTCACCTTAGGCTTTACGTTCAGGTGCGCCATGCACCATGGTGTAGGCGTAATCCACGCCCATCCCGTAAGCGCCGCTGTGTTCACGTACCAGATCCATCACCGCGTCGTAAGTCTCTTTGCGCGACCAGTCGCGCTGGTACTCCAGCAGGACCTGCTGCCAGGTTACCGGCACTGCGCCAGCCTGTACCATGCGGTCAATAGAACGCTCGTGAGCGTCAACGGAGGTACCGCCAGAAGTGTCGGTCACCACATACACTTCATAGCCTGCTTCCAACGCCATCAGGGCCGGGAAGGTCAGGCAGACTTCGGTCCACAGCGCGGAAATAATCAGCTTTTTACGCCCGGTTGCTTCCACTGCTTTAACAAACGCAGCGTCTTCCCAGGAGTTCATTGAGGTTCGTTCGATAGGTTTTACATCAGGGTGGACGGCAAGCAATTCAGGCCAAATATAGCCGCTGAAACTTTTGGTTTCCACGGAAGTATAAATAACCGGAACATTAAATATTTTCCCGGCTTTCGCTAACGCTACGGTATTATTTTTCAGCGTTTGACGATCGATATTTGCCACGCCAAAAGACATTTGCGGCTGATGGTCAATAAAAATAAGCGTAGAGTTTTGAGGGTCAATCAGTTCCCGAATAGACATAACACACCTTCTTAATCAATAAGTTAAAAGGCAACGGTCTTACACTGCCGTCAGCAGCAGGATCCTGAATCAGAAAGCCTGTTGAGTATAGCGGGAAATTTCTAACAAGTTATTAAAGAAAACTTACCATCCTGTGACGGTATTATTTTCTTATTACGATGTATCTCATCATGAATCAAAAAAATGCGCAGGTTTCATCTAATTTATTCACTAGCATTGTTTTTTCCTATTCGTTACAACTGAGTGGTTTATTTTTCAGGATATTTTTTTCTTATGCGCATTAATCTCGACGTTTTACTGATCCTTGACGCTATCGATAAACACGGCACTTTCGCCGCTGCGGCAGAATCACTGTTTAAAACACCTGCCGCCCTGAGTTATATGATCCAGAAGCTGGAAAGCGATCTGAGTATCGAACTGCTCGATCGCTCCGGGCATCGGGCAAAATTCACCGATACCGGACGTATGGTGCTGGAAAAGGGGCGACTGCTGCTGAATGCGGCAAAGGATCTGGAAAAACAGGCGCTGCAGCTGAGCGCGGGCTGGGAGAAGGAGCTGGCGATTGCGCTGGATGACTCGTTTCCTTTTGCCGCACTACTGCCGCACATCGAAGCCTTTTATGCACTGAACAGGCAAACACGTCTCAATTTTACCCACCATACGCTGGCCGGTTCCTGGGAAGAGCTGACGCATAACGGCGCGGATATCATACTCGGTGCCATCAACGAGCCGCCGACATCTGCGGCCTGGTCCTATCATATGCTCGGCACGCTGGACAATGTTTTCGTCGTTTCACCCCATCACCCGCTTGCCGCGGTGCCGGAAGGCTTAACCAATGAACAGCTGTGCCTGCATCGCGCCGTGGTTATCAGCGACAGTGCGCGCTATTGTCACCCGCTGCAAACTAATCTGATGGACGAGCAGCCGCAAATTCGCGTTGACGATTTTAATAGCAAAGTGATGCTGCTTCGTGCCGGTATCGGCTGCGGTTTTCTGCCCCGACATATCGCCAGCCCGTGGCTCAGCACCGGCGAGCTGGTCGAAAAATCGGTTATCTCTTTCCGTCAGAAGGATGTTGCCTATATGGCATGGCGTAACGGTAGCGATGGCTTAGCTCAGCGCTGGTGGCGGGAAACCCTGCTTGCCAGCGCTGAGATTGCTCGCTTGTATCAGTGAGCGGTCCATACCGTGGCGGAAATGGCCGGGAGAGACAGCGTGGCATCAGCCTGTTGCCCTTTCCCTTCCCGGCGCTGCCACCCATTCACGGCAAGCAGCGGTGATATCGGCAGCGGCACCTCACAGGATTCCCCGCGGTTAATCGCCACCAGTACACGTTCCGCGCCCAATACGCGCAGGAATACCACCACATCGCCTTCGGCGTACAGCACCTGACATCCACCGTGGCGCAGGGCGGGCGTCGCTTTACGCAACGCGGCTAAGCGCTGATACAGCGCCAGCAACGTTTGATCCTGCTGGCTTTCATGCCATGGGAACGGCTTGCGGCAGAAGGGATCGTTATTGCCATCCAGACCCACTTCATCGCCGTAATAGATACACGGCACACCGGGCCAGCAGAACAACCACACCACCGCCAGCGGCAGACGCGCCACGTCGCGACCGAGCAGCGATTTAAAGCGCGCGGTATCGTGGCTATCAAGCTGGTTAAACATGCGCAACTGCTGCTGATGGGACAGCCCGGCGCGGTAATCCTCCATCCACGCCATGCAGGTTTGCGCATCGATTTTCTGCGGGTCGTATGAGATATCGGTGTTGGCCAGAAACCCCCACAGCGGGAAGGTAAAGCCGCGATAGTTCATCGCCGAATCTTCCGCATCCTGCTGCAACCACTGCCGCGCATCACCAAAGTGTTCACCGAAAACGAAGGCATCCGGACGTGCCGCTTTCGCCGACTGCGTTATCGCCGCAACGTGCTTGAGGTTGTTCTTCGCTCCCCCAGCTTCGCCGAGCATATGCACAACATCCAGCCGCCAGCCATCCATGCTCCACGGCGCTTTCAGCCAGTGACGCACAATGCTGTCCTCGCCGCCGTAGATTTCGTCAATCAACGTTGATGACTGATAGTCGAGCTTCGGTAGGCTGGAATAACCTAACCAATCCAGCGCCTTGCCTTCGGCAGAAAAACTGTAGCGATCCCGCCACGGAGAGCTCGCATCATGGCACGCGCCGTTGTTGCCTCGTTGATGTCGGTCGAACCAGGCATGCGTGTCGCCGCTGTGGTTGAAGACACCGTCGAGTATCAGCCGCATGCCTTCACGCTGCGTGTTGTGCCGCAGCCGCAGCAGCGCATCGTTGCCGCCAAACTGCGGATCCACTTCTCGGTAATTTTCGGTATCGTACTTGTGCACGCTCGGCGCGGTGAAGACCGGATTCAGGTACAACGCGGTTACGCCCAACGCCTTGAGGTACGGCAGCTTCTCGCTGATACCGTCAAGGTCGCCGCCGTAGAAGGTCGAGCCGCCGGCTTCGGCAGTCAATGGTTCATCCCAGTCGCGCAGGATGATGTCGTGCCCGGCGGCATGATGATGATAAACCTTGTCCTGCTGCTCGCTACGCTTCTGGCTACGCGCGAAACGGTCGGGGAAAATCTGATAGAAAATCTGCTCGCTTACCCACTGCGGACTGTCGTCCGGGCAATCATAAGCAAAGAGTTCCAGCTTCGCCGGTGGGAAGGCGCTCAAACCTTTTGGCGCAAACCATAATTGGCGGTCGTCCCACAGCAGCTTAAACGCATAGCGACGTCGCGGCTGGCCCTCATGCAGCGCGATTTCTGCACGCCACTGCACAACATCAGGTACGGGCGATTTACCGCTACGGCGCATAGGCACCGTCGTCTCTTCGTTGTCCACTTCCGCGCGCATCGTCACCCGCTGCGGAAGGTCATCGCCGCGCAGCCACAGTGTGATAATCAGTTTATCCTGCCGCTGCTTAATAAAGGGCGCAACCGGAAGGTGCCAGGCGTTTAACATCATCTATCCCCTATCATCAAAATGAGCACACCTTGCCATACGTCCCTGCCCCTCTAATCCTCTTTCACACTTTTTTGTAGGGAGGAGGACGGGGGCGCAGATTGCACAGACAAAAAACCCGGCGCGAGGCCGGGTTTAACAACGTTCGCGATGATTAGCGACTGCGACGGGTTTTAAACATCCACCCCACCAGCAGCAGGATAATCCACGCAAAACCAACGTACAGCGAGATGCGCGTATCCGGGTGATAGCCAATCAGGCCGATGATAAAGACCAGGAACACCAGCCCCACAATGGTAGTGGCGACGCCGCCCGGCACCTTAAACTTCAGCGCCTTAACTTCATCTGCCGACAGACGACGACGGAACGCCACCTGCGACAGCAGAATCATAATCCACACCCACACGGTGGCGAAGGTGGCCAGCGACGCGATCACCAGGAAGACGTTTTCCGGCATGATGTAGTTCAGGTACACCGCGAACAGCAGCGCGATGGTCATCACCATCACCGTCACCCACGGAATACCGCGGCGCGAGGTTTTCGCAAACACCTTCGGCGCGCTGCCCTGCTCGGCCATGCCGTGCAGCATACGCCCGACGCCAAACACATCGGAGTTAATCGCCGACAGCGACGCCGTCAGCACCACGAAGTTAAGAATACTGGCCGCGAAGGTAATCCCCATATGCTGGAAAGTCAGCACAAACGGGCTGCCGTCGGTGCCCACCTGGTTCCACGGGTAGATGGACATAATCACGAACAGCGTCCCCACGTAGAACACCAGAATACGCATCGGCACGGAGTTGATGGCGCGCGGAATGGATTTCTCCGGGTCTTTCGCTTCCCCGGCGGTGATACCGATAATCTCGATACCGCCGTAGGCGAACATCACCATCTGCAATGACATCACCATGCCGAGCCAGCCGTTGCTGAAGAAGCCGCCGTTGCTCCACAGGTTATGAATACCCGTTGGCTGCCCGCCGTTGCCGATGCCCCAGATAATGATGCCAAAACCGGCCACGATCATGATGATGATGGTGGCGACTTTGAAGAAGGAGAACCAGAACTCCAGCTCGCCAAATACCTTCACGCTCATCAGGTTAATGGCGCAGATAATCAGCACCACGCTGAGCACCCAGATCCAGTGCGGTACCGCCGGGAACCAGACGCCCATATAGATGCCGAACGCGGTGACGTCGGCAATGGCGACAATCAAAATCTCAAAGCAGTAGGTCCAGCCGGTAATATAGCCCGCCAGCGGGCCGAGGTTTTCCTGCGCATAGCGGGAGAACGAGCTGGCGGCAGGGTTATGTACCGACATCTCGCCCAGTGCGCGCATAATGATATAAGCGGCCACGCCGCCGATAATATAGGCCAGCAGCACGCTTGGCCCGGCCATCTTGATGGCGTCGGCGGAGCCGTAAAACAGCCCCGTACCAATTGCCGATCCGAGGGCCATAAAGCGAATGTGTCGGGTGCTTAGCCCGCGCTTCAGCTTGTTGTTTTCCATCGTTTCCAGTGCCATGTCATACCCATCATCCCCCGCGTCACCGCGAACGACTTAGGTGAAAGTACCCAAAATAAAAAACCACGGAACATCACGTTCCGTGGTTAAAACACCTGACTCTGCGACGCGAATTAATGCGCGCTTGATGTCACCTGACGACCCGCCGTACGGTCCCAGATAATCGCCAGAACCGCCATAACAACCGTCGGCATCAGCCATGCCAGACCCTGCTCGGCCAGCGGCAGGCGAGCGGCCCACCCCGGCAGCACGTCTGCGAACGCAGAGGCTTTAATCCCGTCAAGGATACCAAAAACAAGGCTGATGAACATCGGTGGTGCAATAACGCGGCCCGAATTATGCCACCAATTACGCGTAAAGCTGAGTACTACAAGTGCGATACACGGTGGATAGATGGCCGTCAGCACCGGAATCGAAATCTGAATCAGATGGCTGAGCCCCAGATTTGACACCGCCATCGAGAACAGACCAAGGATAAACACCAGCGTACGGTAGGAGAACGGCAGGTACTGAGCAAAAAACTCGGCACAAGCGCAGGTCAGGCCAACCGCGGTCACCAGACAGGCGATGAAGATCAGTGCCGCCAGCAGGAAGCTCCCGGCCCCCCCGAAAGTGTGCTGAACGTAAGCATGCAGAATCGCCGCGCCGTTGGCGTTCTGATCGACCAGAATCGCGCTATCAGAACCCAGGCGGAACAGCGCCAGGTACAGCAGCGTCAGGCCGACACCGGCCATCAGACCGGCCCAGATAGTGTAGCGAGTCAGTAAACGCGCTTCCGTCACACCGCGAGAACGCGCGGCGTTAACGATAACAATCCCGAAGACCATCGCACCAAGCGTGTCCATGGTCAGGTAGCCGTTGACGAAACCGTTAGAAAACGCGGCGGTTTCATAGGCATCCAGCGCATGGCTGATCGGGCCCGCAGGCCAGATAACCGCCGCAACGGCCAGCACAATCAGCGCCAGAATTTTCAGCGGCGCCAGGAAGTTGCCGACGGTATCGAGCAGCTTGCCCGGATACAGCGAGACCAGAATCACCAGCGCAAAATAGATAAGGCTATAGATAAACAGCGGCAGCTCACCGCTACCGGTCAGCGGCGCAATACCAATTTCAAACGAGACGGTCGCGGTACGCGGCGTAGCGAACAGCGGCCCAACCGCCAGATAGCAGACGGTGGCAAGCAGCACGCCCGCCACTTTGCCGATTGGCGTACTCAGGCTATCAACGCCGCCGCCCACTTTGGCGAGCGCGACTACGGTCAGCACCGGAAGACCCACAGCAGTAATCAGGAAGCCGATCGCCGCGGTCCAGACGTGAGGACCGGCCTGCAGACCAACCATAGGAGGAAAAATGATGTTACCTGCGCCAACAAACAACGCAAAGGTCATAAAGCCCAGAGCGATGATGTCACGCGATTTTAATTGATGGGTCATATGTAACTACTGCCTGTGGATGTGGTGTTGTAAAACAAATTTATCGCAATGGATTCAGCGGAATGATACAGAGCAAACCAACGATAAACTCAGAGGGATATGCTCCCTTCGCGGAGTAAATAAGAATAGTTTTTTGATTTACCGCGTATAAACAGTCTGTTTACGACCGTATGGGGGCCAATTTAAACGCTTATAACGTTTTAAAGCAACACGGGATCGCAAAACCAGATGATTATATTGATACTCAATTAACAACCAGACTTATTGACTGGATTTAAGAAAAACATCCGGCTAATCATGCGAACAAAAAACAACCAGACGTTCGTTAATCAGGCAGCGTTTTCTTAACTGCAAAGCAAACAGACCAGCCAGGGCTGGTCTGTGGAAAGTTAAGATGACAAGCTGGCGATCAGTCGCTGTTTTTGGCAATTAAACGTTCCGGCAGCAGGAAGCTAAAGCACGATCCCTTGCCGACTTCACTGCTAATCTCCAGGCGACTGTCGTGGTGGCTGACGGCATGTTTCACAATCGCTAACCCCAGCCCACTGCCGCCGGTCTGCCTGGAGCGCGCTTTATCCACGCGATAAAAGCGTTCGGTGAGCCTTGGCAGGTGCTCTGGCGCGATGCCCGGCCCATTATCTTCGACGCTAAACAGCGCCCCATGCGGCGCATGCTGCCAGCGCACCGTAATCAACGTGCCTTCCGGCGTATGATTCACGGCGTTATAGACCAGATTCGACATCGCGCTGCGCAGTTGATCCTCATTGCCCAGCACCTTCAGCGTTTCATCGACTTCAAAGCGGAACTGATGCTTCTGCTGGCTCAGCGTCTGCGCTTCACGCTCAACCACCCGCAGCATCATCGGTACGTCGATTTTTTCATTCAGCGCGAGCGTCGGCGAGGCTTCAATCTTCGACAGCGTTAACAGCTGCCTGACCAACCCTTCCATGCGCTGGGTCTGCTCGCGCATGGTGTGCAGCGCTTTTTCACGCACGTTCCCTTCCAGCACCTGCTCGTGCATCATCTCCAGATAACCTTGCAGCACGGTGAGCGGCGTACGCAGCTCATGGCTAACGTTGGCGAAGAAATTCCGCCGCGCCCCTTCCAACTGGTGCATCTGCGTCACGTCGCGCGCCACCATCAGCAGTTGACGGTCGGTATACGGCATAATGCGGATTTCCAGATGGCGACCGTTATTCAGCACCAGATGCAGCGGCTTGAGAAAATCGCGTTTTTTGAGGTGTTGGGTAAATTCGGGGTAACGCAGCAGGTTGAGGATGTTTTGCCCGCTATCGTCGGGCCAGCGAAGCCCCAGCAGCTGCTGGGCAAGACCATTACACCAGAAGATCGCCCCTTCTTCCGTGGTCAACACCACGGCGTCTGGCAGCGACTCGGCGCCGCTACGGAAGCGTTTAATCAGATTTCCCAGCTCGCGGCGACGCTTTTTATTACGCAACTGCATCTGGTTAAGCCCGTACAGCAGCGGCTCCCAGCTGCCGCGACCCGGCGGCGGCGTCATACTTCTATCGACCCACAGCCACCACGACAAACGCAACAGATTCCAGAAATGCCAGATCAGCAGGCCGGTCACTGCCGCCAGTAAAAACCACGGCAGATAACCAAAAATCAGTCCCAGTACGATAGCCGGGAGACAGCATAATAGCAGCTCCAGGGCCAGCCTTTTCCATGACAGCCGTTCCAGCACGCGTCACTCTCCTGTCAAAAATTAGAATCGGGCAGAGAAACGATAGCCCGTGCCGCGAACGGTTTGCACCATACGATCGTGGCCGCTGTGCTCCAGCGCCTTACGCAGCCGACGAATATGAACGTCGACGGTACGGTCTTCCACATACACGTTGGTACCCCAGACGTGGTTCAGCAGCTGTTCACGGCTGTACACGCGCTCCGGGTGAGTCATAAAGAAGTGTAATAGCTTAAACTCGGTCGGCCCCATATCGAGAGGGTTTTCGCCGGTCATCACGCGATGAGAAGTAGGGTCAAGGCTCAGGCCCTGCATCTCGATCACCTCTTCCACCGCCATCGGTGAAATGCGCCGCATCACGGCTTTAATGCGCGCGACCAGCTCTTTTGGTGAGAAGGGCTTAGTGATGTAATCATCCGCGCCCGTCTCCAGGCCGCGCACCCGATCTTCCTCTTCACCGCGGGCGGTTAGCATCACCACCGGAATATCGCGGGTTAAGGCTTCACGTTTGATATGCTTAATAAATTGCAGCCCCGAACCGCCCGGTAACATCCAGTCGAGCAGAATAAGGTCGGGCCAGGGTTCATTCAGTTTACTCACTGCGGTATCGTAATCTTCCGCTTCTACCGGCTGAAAACCATTTTGTTCCAGCACGAAACAGACCATTTCGCGGATTGGCGCTTCATCTTCAACGACCAGAATACGTCTTGCCATTATTTGCCCTGTTTTTAGACATCAGTATTATATACGGCGTCATTATGCGTCAGATTTATGACAGTTTTATGATAAACATGACCGTTTGATGATCGCGCTTAACCGTTTATGACACGCGCCATACGCGCTCATCGACCCCAGCGTAGGTGAATGTTTATAATCAACTTTACGTCACTTCTTACGGAATCGCTATGCGCATTATCCATACCTCGGACTGGCACCTCGGCCAGAACTTCTACAGCAAGAGCCGCGCGGCCGAACACGATGCCTTTCTGCGCTGGCTGCTGACCACCGCCGAGGCGGAGCGCGTAGACGCGATTATCGTCGCGGGCGACATCTTCGATACCGGTTCGCCGCCGAGCTACGCGCGCGAGCTGTATAACCGCTTTGTGGTCAATCTTCAGCAAACGGGCTGCCATCTGGTGGTGCTGGCGGGCAACCATGACTCGGTGGCGACACTTAACGAATCGCGCGATATTCTGTCGTTCCTCAATACCACGGTGATTGCCAGCGCGGGTCATGCGCCGTTTATTCTGAATCAGCGCGACGGCACGCCCGGCGCAGTGTTCTGCCCGGTGCCGTTTCTGCGTCCGCGCGACATCATCACCAGCCAGGCGGGGCTTTCTGGCAATGAAAAAGTACGTCAGGTGCTGGAAAGCATCACTGATTACTATCAGCAGCAGTATCAACAGGCCTGCGGGCTACGCGGCGACCTGCCGCTGCCGATCATCGCCAGCGGCCATCTGACCACCGTCGGCGCCAGCAAAAGCGACGCGGTGCGCGATATCTATATTGGCACGCTGGATGCTTTCCCGGCGCAGAATTTCCCGCCAGCCGATTACATCGCGCTGGGGCATATTCACCGGGCGCAGAAAATCGGCGGCAGCGAGCATATCCGCTACAGCGGCTCGCCTCTCCCGTTAAGCTTTGACGAAACCGGCAAAGCGAAAAGCGTAAACCTGGTGACATTTAGCGACGGCAAGCTGGCCGAAGTGACCCCGCTAACCGTCCCCATCACGCAAGCGCTGGCGGTGATTAAGGGCGATTTCGACAGTATCAGCGCCCAGCTCGCGGCATGGGAGAAAACCGATACCGAGGCCACCACGTGGCTCGATATCGAAATCACCAGCGACGAATACCTGCATGATATTCAACGTAAAATCCAGGCCATCACCGACGATCTACCGGTCGAGGTCCTGCTGGTGCGCCGCAGCCGCGAGCAGCGCCAGCGCATTCTGGAAAGTCAAACGCGTGAAACCCTGAGCGAGCTGAGTATTGAAGAGGTGTTCCAACGCCGCCTGGCGCTGGAAACCCTCGAGGAACCGCAGCAGCAACGCCTACAAACGCTGTTTAACGAAACGCTAAACAGCCTTGGCGAGGAACAACAACCATGAAAATTCTCAGCCTGCGCCTGAAAAATCTCAACTCGCTCAAGGGCGAGTGGAAAATCGATTTCACCCAGGAGCCTTTCGCCAGCAACGGTCTGTTTGCCATCACCGGCCCGACCGGCGCGGGCAAAACCACCCTGCTGGACGCCATTTGCCTGGCGCTGTACCACGAAACGCCGCGCCTCAATACCGTTTCGCAGTCACAAAATGATCTGATGACCCGCGACACCGCGGAGTGTCTGGCGGAAGTCGAGTTTGAAGTACAGGGCGTCGCCTATCGTGCCTTCTGGAGCCAGAACCGCGCGCGCAACCAGCCGGACGGTAATTTACAGGCGCCGCGCGTCGAACTGGCACGCTGCGACGACGGGCAAATTTTGGCGGATAAGGTCAAAGACAAGCTGGAGATGACCGCGTCATTGAGCGGGCTGGACTATGGCCGTTTTACCCGCTCCATGCTGCTTTCACAGGGCCAGTTTGCCGCCTTCCTCAACGCCAAACCGAAAGAGCGCGCCGAGCTGCTGGAAGAGTTAACCGGCACCGAAATTTACGGCCAGATTTCCGCGCAGGTCTTTGAAAAACATAAGCAGGCGCGTAACGACCTCGACAAGCTTCAGGCCCAGGCCAGCGGTGTGGTGCTGCTGAGCGAAGAGCAGCAACAGTCCCTCCAGCAAAGTTTGCAGGCGCTTACTTCCGATGAAAAGCAGTGGCAACAACAGCAGGCGACCGCCCTCACGCATCAACAATGGCTGTCACGCCGTACGGAGCTGGAACAAGACGGGCAGAAAACCCAGCAGGCGTTGAAAGAAGCCCAGCAGACCCTGGAAGCGGCGCAGCCGCAGCTCGCCGTGCTGAGCCGCGCGCAGCCCGCTGAAGCGCTGCGCCCGCACTGGTCACAGATGCAGGAACAGGCCGCCACGGTGGCCAAAACCCGCGCGCAGGTTCTGCAAGTGAATACTCGCTTACAGGCAGCACGCACCCTGCGAGATCGCATTCGCTACAGCGCGGAACGCCAGCACGCCGCGCTCACGCAGTCGCTGCAACAACAGCAACAATGGCTTCAGGCGCATGAACATATTCAGCGCTGGCAAGGCGAGCTCACCGGATGGCGGAGCGCATTTGCTCAGCAGACGCGGGAACGTGCGCGGCAACAAACGCAAGAACAGCGCCGTAATGCGCTGGCAACACAGCTGAACCAGCTACCGCCTTCCACGCTGACGCTCACGCAGGAAGAGGTCGCCGCCCGAATCGCCGAACACGCAGCGGCGCGCCCGCAGCGCCAGCAGCTCAGCAGCCTGCACGCACGGTTTATCCCGCTCCACGCCCGCCGACAGCAACTGATGGATGCTCAGCTGCAGCGCCAACAGCAGTTGGAGAAAATCACCGCCGAACTGACCCAACTGCGCCTGGTCTATAAAGAGAAAAAACAGCAGTTGGCCGACGTTAAGGCCATTTGCGATTTGGAAGACACCATCGTTAAGCTGGAAGCCGAGCGCGCGCGTCTCCAGCCGGGCGCGCCGTGTCCGCTGTGCGGTTCCACCAGCCATCCGGCGCTGGCCGAATATCAGGCTTTAAAACCGGACGCCAACAAAGCACGTCGCGATGCGCTGGAAAAAGAGGTTTCGCAGTTGGCCGAAAACGGCGCGGCGCTGCGTGGCCAACTGGAGACGCTGCAAAAACAGCAGCAAAAAGAAAATGACGAGCTCGCCTCGCTTTCTCCGCAGGAGCAAGCGCTTACCTCACAGTGGCAGGAGACGCTCAAGCATCTGCATATCGATCTGCAACCGTCTGACGATATCAACGGCTGGCTGGCCGCACAGGATGACGCCGAGCAGCAGCGTTATCAGCACCAACAACGCCTGACGCTGGAACAGCAGCTTCGCGAGCTTGAGGCGCAGCTAACGCAGCTACGCGAAGAACAGGAGCAGCGCACTGCCGCGCTTAATCAATCGTTCACGGCTTTTGGCCTGACGCAACCGGACGCTGGCGATGAAAACAGTTGGCTGACGGCGCGCGAAACCGAGATAGCCCAGTGGCAACAGCAGCAGGCGCAGCTCCAGAGCACTCAACAGCAGCTGGCGTTGATTCAACCGCTGCTGGAAACGCTACCGACCGCCGAAAATGCCGACGACGGTCAGCTGGCCTCGCTTGACGGCTGGCAACAGGCGCATCATGACTGTGTGTCGCTGGAAAGCCAGTGGCAAACGCTTCAGCAACAAGAAACGCTGGAAAATGAGCGTCTTCAGCAGGCGGAACAGACCTTCGACCAGCAGCTTTCCGCCTCGCACTTCCCGGACCGACAGGCATTTCTGGATGCGCTACTGGATGCCGGCGAGCGCCAGCGTCTGGAACAGCTCAAACAGACGCTGGAGACGCAGCACCAGCAGCGCCAGACCCTCGCCGCACAGGTACAGGAAGCGTTGCAACATCATTTGACCTTACGCCCGGAAACGCTGACAGCCGATTTGAGCCTTGCCGAAGTACAGGAGCAGCTTCAGCAGCTTGCCCGCCAGCTTCGCGAAAACAGCGAGCGCCAGGGCGAACTGCGCCAGCAGCTCAAGCAGGACAGCGACAATCGCCAGCAGCAGCAGTCGCTGTTCGTTGAGATTGAAAAAGCCCATGCCGTGCTGGAAGACTGGGCGCATTTAAATGCGCTCATTGGCTCCAAAGAGGGGGATAAATTCCGTAAATTCGCCCAGGGGCTGACGCTGGATAATCTGGTGTGGCTCGCCAACGAACAGCTCAGCCGCCTGCATGGTCGCTATCTGTTGCAACGTAAAGCCAGCGATGCGCTGGAATTGGAGGTGGTTGATACCTGGCAGGCGGACGCGGTGCGCGATACCCGCACGCTCTCCGGTGGCGAAAGCTTCCTCGTCAGCCTCGCGCTGGCGCTGGCGCTCTCCGACCTGGTCAGCCATAAAACGCGCATCGACTCGTTGTTCCTCGATGAAGGCTTCGGCACGCTGGACAGCGAAACGCTCGATACCGCGCTGGATGCGCTGGATGCGCTCAACGCCAGCGGAAAAATCATCGGCGTGATCAGCCACGTTGAAGCGATGAAAGAGCGCATTCCGGTGCAGATTAAGGTGAAGAAAATCAACGGACTGGGGTATAGCCGACTGGATAAAATGTTTGCCGTTGAGTAGGCCCGATAAGCGCAGCGCCATCGGGCATTCCAGCAGAGTGCCGGATGGCGGCTACGCCTTATCCGGCCTACAGCGACGCATCACGCCGGCCACAACCACGCCGCCCCGCGAACCCCGCTGGAGTCCCCGTGCAGCGCTTTACGGATCGGCGTTTCGCACTCACCGCCAAACACCCATTCTTTCACCAGCTGCGGTACCGTCTGGTATAGCCGTTCAACGTTGCTCATCCCGCCGCCCAGCACAATCACGTCCGGGTCGAGAATATTCACCACGTGCGCCAGCGATTTCGCCAGCCGCTGCTCGTAGCGACAGAGCGCCTGTTCTGCCAGCGCATCACCTTCATCCACCAGGCGCATAATCTCACTGCCCTTCAATGGACGCCCGCTTAACCGCTGGTAGTCGGTGGCAAAACCGGTGCCGGAAATAAAGGTCTCAATGCAACCCTGCTTACCGCAATAGCACGGCACTTCCGCGCGATAGCGCAGCTCGTCGTCATTCATCCACGGCAGTGGATTATGCCCCCATTCACCCGCCGTGCCGTTGCCGCCGATATGCGCGCGGCCGCCGATCGCCACGCCCGCGCCGCAGCCGGTACCAATAATCACGGCAAACACCGTCTGCGCGCCCGCCGCCGCGCCGTCTACCGCTTCCGACACCGCAAGGCAGTTGGCGTCGTTCGCCAGCCGCACCTCACGGTTCAAACGACGGCTTAAATCTTTATCAAACGGTTGACCGTTGAGCCACGTTGAATTGGCGTTTTTTACCACCCCGGTATAAGGCGAAATCGAACCAGGAATCCCCATTCCCACCGTCCCGGTTTGCCCGGTCGCCTCTTCGGCCAGTGCGACAAGATGCGCAATGTTCTCAATGGTTTGCTGGTAGTCACGCGGCGTCGGCAGACGGTGACGATAGAGCTGCTCCCCGCGATCGCTCAGCGCGATAACTTCCGTTTTCGTTCCACCCAGATCGATACCAATTCGCATTCATCACTCCTGTTTAAAACAATGCAAGGCCAGAGACAATTCGTTATCATTGCACGCTGATTTAACGATAACACCGTGGAAATTATCATGCTGTGGTTCAAAAATTTAATGGTTTATCGTCTCAGCCGCGACATCTCGCTGCGCGCGGAAGAGATGGAAAAACAGCTCGCTGAGATGACCTTCACCCCGTGCGGCAGCCAGGATATGGCGAAAACCGGCTGGGTGCCGCCGATGGGTTCACACAGCGATGCGCTGACGCACACAGCGAATGGTCAGATCATTATCTGCGCGCGCAAAGAAGAGAAGATCCTGCCCTCTCCGGTGATTAAACAGGCGCTGGAAGCGAAGATCCAGAAACTGGAAGCCGATCAGGGACGCAAGCTGAAGAAGACCGAAAAAGATTCCCTGAAAGATGAAGTGCTGCACTCTCTGCTGCCGCGCGCTTTCAGCCGCTTCAGCCAGACAATGATGTGGATCGACACCGTTAACGATCTGATTATGGTCGACTGCGCCAGCGCCAAAAAAGCGGAAGATACGCTGGCACTGTTACGTAAGAGCCTCGGTTCTCTGCCGGTCGTACCGCTGACGCTGGAAAACCCGATCGAACTGACGCTGACCGAATGGGTGCGCTCCGGCACCACGGCGCAGGGCTTCCAGCTGCTAGATGAAGCCGAACTGAAAGCGATCCTCGAAGACGGCGGCGTGATCCGCGCGAAAAAACAGGATCTGGTCTGCGACGAAATCGCCGTACACATCGAAGCCGGTAAGCTGGTGACCAAGCTGGCGCTCGACTGGCAGCAGCGCATTCAGTTTGTGATGTGCGACGACGGTTCCATTAAGCGCCTGAAGTTCTGCGATGAACTGCGCGATCAGAACGAAGATATCGATCGTGACGACTACGCCCAGCGTTTCGATGCCGACTTTATTCTGATGACCGGCGAGCTGGCGGCGCTGATTAAGAGCCTGGTGGAAGGGTTAGGCGGCGAAGCGCAGCGTTAATAAATAGCGTGTTTTCCCTTCCTGCCCAGCAGGAAGGGAAAATATTACAGATAGCGGCACAGATAAGAGGTTGGTTCAGCAACCTGCAGGTTAAACTCGCTGTGGCCCGGCACATTGAAAACTTCCCCGGCAGCGTAGACTTTCCACTCAGTTTCCCCCGGTAACAGTACGTTCAGCGCACCGCTGATCACGGTCATCTCTTCCGGCTGCGCGGTACCGAAGGTATATTCGCCTTCCGCCATCACGCCCACGCTAGCACGCCCGGTGCTGCTGCTGGTAAAACCAATGGATTTCACTTTTCCGTCGAAGTATTCGTTGCTTTGAAGCATAAACAGGCCCTTATTCTCGTCTCGTCAAAAGACCAATATAGGGGGGCGAACAGAAACCTGTCACGCGAAATTCTCCCGTTAACACAATAATTCTGCCGCCAGTCTGGCAACCAGCACATTCGACAGTAAAACAGGCACATCCAGCGCTTTTTGTAATAGGTCACGGTGACGCTGATGATAGCTGAGTGAATCCAGCACCAGCACGTCGGCCCCCTGTTCCAGCAGTGAACTGCCTGCGGAAATCAGGTGTTGATCGGTATCGAGGTTCGGGTTAGCCAGCGCGTAATAGGGTGAAGTCGGCAGCATCTGCCACTTCTCCTGCTGGGCATTTAAAATGCCTTCAACAGGCACAAGCACCCCGACCTGGTGTCCCTCAACGATAGAGGCGACCAACGGTGGAATAATGCGCTGGGGCTCCAGCAGCATCGCATTGCGCGCCACCATATTGCGTAATTTGAACGTATTCAGTAACAGAATGACGTCGTAGGATTGGTTGTCCAGCACCTCAATAACGGCCTGGAGGCTCAACTCCACCTTCGGACGGGATACTTCAACAAATTGGTTATCATTTAGCAGAACCAGTAAGCGCTCTTCACCGGGTTCTGGTGCATACTCTTCCATGACGTCAGCACGATTCATTTTGCCTAGCAGGCTAATGTGGGTGATCTGATCTTCCCTGATGTGCTCGGTCAAAAGCGGCAAAACTTCACTGACGGGCACCACCCCAATCGTAAGAATCGCCATCGTTGCACTCATGTTATTTACCTTTTGCTTTTCTGAAAGCTCACTTTACAAATAGCCACCTGGATGGATGAAAAATACCGCTCAGAAGCGTAGCACCTGCCGCGGGAGGTGGAATGTAAAGATTCCAGTTGTTTCCAGTACTCTCCTGATATGTTTTGATTTTAACTTTTCTATAACATATAGAATAGGTGAAAAATGTGATTTACGCCCGATATAGCCGCAAATTAAAAAGGGTTATATCGGCAGCGTTCATCACAACATGAGGAAGAGATGGGGAGAAAGTGATGCGTTCCGCTAGCTGGCGGTGGCCAGGTGCAGAGCGTCGAGGATCAGCGTCACCACGCGCTCCGGCGCGGTGGAAGCGTCGACGATATAATGGGCGGTTTCGCGGTACAACGCATCGCGCTGAGCCAGCACATCGGCAACTTCTTCGCTAATGGGTTTACCGGTCAACGTCGGGCGCTGATCGGCTTCTGGAAAGGCTTCCAGACGACGTGCTAAAACGGGAACCGGCGCATTCAGATAAACCACGACACCGTTCTGGCGCATAAATTCGCGGTTTACCGGAGCAAGGATAATTCCACCGCCCGTGGCGATAACCGCGCCAGGCTGGGTGACGGAGATTAACGTTTCGGTCTCTCTGGCGCGGAAACCCGGCCAGCCTTCCGCCGCCACGATATCCGCCACGCTCATGCCTGACCGCTGCTGTAACACCTGGTCAGTATCAACAAAACGGAAATCGCAGGCATGGGTGAGCGCTTGACCTATTGTTGTTTTTCCGCAGCCTCTGGCTCCGATCAGAAAAATAGGTTGTGTCATTACCTGGAATTCCCCCTGATGACGCAAAATTGTGGGACGTGCATGTGAAGCGTGAATAATACCACCAAACTAGTACACAAGTAAGTGTAAACTTTAGGTTACAAAAAGATTCAGGCTGAGTATTTTATCCGCTTTATATTGAGTCAACGCCTGCCTTTAAAGCGTAAAAAAATAATGCCACAAGGCGTTGCGCTAACAGTACATGAAACGGTCTTGTTTTGACAAGCTGAACGACGCGGCAAAGGTAGCATATTCCGGCGACAGAAATCCTGTCAGCCGCGTTTTACCGCCAACAGCCACTTGTCCAGCTCAGCGGCGAACTGCTGGCGGTCACGCTGGGAAAGCGCGCTGGGGCCACCGGTTTGAATACCGCTGGAGCGCATTGTGTCCATAAAGTCTCGCAGCGTCAGACGTTCGCGAATAGTGGCATCGCTGTAGCGTTCACCGCGCGGGTTCAGCGCCGCCCCGCCCTTTTCCAGCACTTCAGCAGCCAGAGGGATATCGGCGGTAATCACCAGATCGCCCGGTTGGCACAGCCGTACGATTTCATTGTCGGCAACGTCAAAACCTTTTGGCACCACCATCGCGCGGATAAAGCGCGACGGCGGCACGCGCAGATACTGGTTCGCCACCAGCACAAGTTCAATCTGCGTGCGGTCTGCGGCGCGGTAAAGCACCTCTTTAATCACATTCGGACACGCATCGGCATCCACCCAAATCGTCATACTCACTCCGCTTAACGCTGGCTGTTAAAGGGCGATTATACGGTAAGCACGTCTTTGGGCGTAATAATGTGCAGCCAGCGTCACAAAAGTACGTTACCCATCGCCGGGAATGGCCTATAACAGTACACTACAAAAAAACAGACAGAGGGAGAGACATGATGGAGAAGAAAATTGGCTTCATTGGCTGCGGTAATATGGGAAAGGCCATTCTTGGCGGCCTGATTGCCAGCGGGCAGGTGCTTCCTGGGCAGATTTGGGTTTACACCCCTTCCCCGGATAAAGTCGCCGCGCTGCGCGATGAGTTCGGCATTAACGCGGCGCAAAGCCCGCAGGAAGTGGCGCAGGTGGCGGATATCGTCTTCGGCGCCGTGAAGCCGGGAATTATGGTAAAGGTGCTGAGCGACATTGCCTCCAGCCTGAACAAAGACTCCCTGGTGGTTTCCATTGCGGCAGGGATCACCCTCGACCAGTTGGCTCGCGCGCTGGGCCACGATCGTAAAATCGTCCGCGCCATGCCGAACACACCGTCGCTGGTCAACGCCGGGATGACCTCGGTCACGCCAAACGCGCTGGTCACACCGGAAGATATCGCCGATGTGCTGAATATTTTCCGCTGCTTCGGGGCTGCAGAAGAGATTGCTGAACCGATGATCCACCCGGTAGTGGGCGTTAGCGGCTCTGCACCGGCCTATGTATTTATGTTTATCGAAGCCATGGCCGATGCCGCCGTGCTGGGCGGTATGCCGCGCGCTCAGGCCTATAAATTCGCCGCGCAGGCGGTCATGGGCTCCGCGAAGATGGTGCTGGAAACCGGTAAGCATCCGGGTGAACTGAAAGATATGGTGTGCTCGCCTGGTGGCACCACGATTGAAGCAGTACGCGTGCTGGAAGAAAAAGGCTTCCGCTCGGCGGTCATCGAAGCGATGGCAAAATGCATGGAAAAATCGGACAAGATGAGCAAGTCCTGATGGCGCTGGCCCGGCAAACGCTGCCGGGCCAGGTTAGCTTACCATAAGATGTGAACTTACTTTTTCTTCAGACAGGTGCTCATAAAGGTTTTACGTTCGTCGCCCTTCAGGGTCTTCTGAGCCGCCTGCGCGTTACAATCCTTCATTTTTTGCTGCTGCGGCGTTAACGCTTTGCCGTCTGCAGGCGCCCCTTCCCCTTTCAGACAACTGCTCATAAAGGTCTTGCGCTCATCCCCCTTCAGGGTTTTGGCGGCCGCCTGCTGATTGCAGCTACTCATCCGCTGTTGCTGCGGCGTCAGGGTCTTTTCGGGCGCGGCGGCCGTCGTTGCCGCAGACGCGGCGCTGGCCGCAAACACGCCACACAGTAGGGTAATCAGTAATGTTGTTTTCATTGCACCATCCTTTTGTGAGTAGAACTCTGTAAGTCTGGTCGCTGGCAGGAATTTTACCAAATCGACGGCAATGAAATGCCGCCGATTTGGTCGCGAGATTACAGCCCCAGAGCCGCTTTCATGGTGTAATAAAGATCCGTCTGATCGGTGAGGCCAACCACATTAGCGGCATGCGGGCCGTAGGCCGCAATGCGCAGCTGGGTGCCGGTATGCTCCATCGACTCTTCTTCCGAGTTACCGTAGCTCATGACCATCACTGACCCATCTTTGGTGTTCAATGCCTGCGTCAGGCCCGGCGCTTTGGTTTCCGGTGGAATAATCTGGCTGGCGTGCGCGTGGTCAGCGGTGACGATCACCAGGGTATTGCCGTCTTTTTTCGCAAATTCCAGCGCTTTTTGTACCGCTTCATCCAGGTCGACCGTTTCGCCAATCTGGCCGCACGGATTCGCCGCGTGATCCTGTTTATCGATCGACGCCCCTTCAACCTGCAGGAAGAAGCCTTTTTCGTTGGCGCTCAACAGGGAGATGGCTTTGTCGGTCATCTGCGCCAGAGTCGGCACGCTGGCATCACGTTTCGGGTTCGGCGTACAGGTCACCGCTGGCTTATCCAGGTTGCCGTGATAAGAGGCCTTCGGTCCTTCCCAACGAACCGGCATATTGCCGTCGGAGAACAGCCCCAGCAACGGTTTGTCCTGGTTAGCCTGCGTAATCGCCGCCAGCGTGGTGGCGTTATCCACTAACTGATAACCGCGCGCCTGCGCCTGTTCACGCAGGGTTTTCCCCTGCCATTCACCCGCTGTCGCGGTTTCGGCGAAGGTTTTTGCGCCGCCGCCCAGCGTCACGTCCGCGCGGGCATTCAGCAGCTGTTCGGTAATGGACCCTTTACCGCCTTTTTCCAGCGCGTTGGTCGGGCATTTTTCGCTGGTCACGCTCGGGCCGTAACACTTACGCGAGGTAACATGAGAAATCTGCGCCGCAGGCGTCGCATCCTGCAATTCGGCGGTAGACACGTTACCGGTCGCCAGGCCGGCTGCTTTCGCCAGCTCAAGAATCGTCTGGTGATCTTTTTCATGAATATCGACGCCCAGCGCACCGTTATAGGTTTTCACGCCGGTACTCCAGGCGGTGGCCGACGCGGCGGAGTCAGTCACGTAGTCCGGCTTACCGGTCTTTTTGTTCAGCGCATAATGGGTGTACTGGCCGGTTAACGGCAGCGCGTCAATACCTTTAAAATAACCGCCCGCACCTTCGGCGTAGTTACGCGCAGCGGTAATTTCAGAGTCACCCATCCCATCGCCAATCAGCAAAATAACGTTTTTGGCCTGTTTATTATTTAAGGAAGCGCGAATCGCATCGGTTTGATCGGCAGATAAACGGCGAGCACCGCCCGGCTGGGTGATATCCCCTTGTGCAGCACGGTTATCGAGAACGGCGGTAGATGTCTCCGCGTGAACGGTAGGCAGACTCAGCAGAGGTAATAATGCGGCAACGATAGCACGGTATTTCACGTTAGTTTCTCCATGTATAAATACTTAAAAAATGAAAACACGGAGACTGTAAGAAAAGAGCGTGACAGTTTAATGACAGTGCTAAATAAGCAAAGACCTACTATTTTTCGGGGGTCAGAAATAACCGTTTAACATGGTTATATAATAATTCGCTATGATCATCGGAAGCATCTTCCGGCGGTGTAAGCTTATTCAGCGTGGCGGTAATGTTGCTTTCCAGATCGGACTGAGGCTGCTGTTTCATATGCAGTAGCAGCGTAGTCACCACCACTTCCAGCGCATCAACCTGAATACGTAGCGCGTTTGCTTCATCTTCCTTTTCAGCTAGTTTTACCAGCAATTCAGCAATGAAATTTTTCATCGCGCGTTTTCCTTATGGATAGCGATGGGCTGGATGCAGGCCCTGAAAAAATAAATAGACCGCTAAAACATACGGTTCCATTCCCCTTTGGCAAGCAGGAATAGAATTACAATATCCAGACAATTCTGCAAGTGAAACCCGCAAAAATATAATCCCTATTAATATCATGGAATTAGTTTCATTTTTCGTCAGCGAAACGTTTCTCTCGCATAATAATGCAGAGCCATGGTCCAAATTTGAATAAGAGAGGAATGAATCGAAGGAAATAACGTTGTGCCGCTATTTCCCTCGTGACCATGATATTACTGACGAACCGGCTGGGTACGACGGAGCATTACCGCCAGTTGCCATAGGTTAATCAGCACAATCACCGCGGTGGCAATAAATACCCAGCGGAATCCCGCCATTGCTGAAATGGATGCGCCAATCAGCGGCCCCGCCACGTTACCCAGATACATAAACGACTGGTTATAGCCGAATATACGCCCGGTAACACGCTCGCTAATATATTTGAGCAACAGCGTTTGTACCGCCGGCAGCATCGCGCCATCGGCAAAGCCAAGAATAAAACGGAGAATGCCAAGCTGTAGCGGCGTGGTCACAAACGACATGGCAAAAAACAGCACCACGGCAAAGACCAGCGTGCCCAGCAAAATGCGGGCCGTGCCGATACGGTCCCCGAGCTTGCCCAGCCTTGGCGCGGAAATCAGCGCCGATACGCCGGGCACGGCGGCAATCATGCCGCTTAAGAAGGCTATGTTGGTACTGTCAGGCGACATAGATTTAATAAACAGCGCCAGAATCGGGCTAATCGAACCGTTGCACAGCTGAATCACCATCGTCGTCACAAACAGGCTGATCACCAGCCCCGGGTACGGCAGTGAGGCAAATACCGCCTTGCCGCTCAGCTTCTCGCCTTTTTCCAGCACCGGACGAGCGCCCTCTTTGATTAAAAACAGCGTCACCAGGAAGCTCACCATCAGCAGAAAGGCGGTGATAAAGAACACCATTCGCAGCCCCACGTGGTCAGCAAGAAAACCGCCGAGCAGCGGCCCACCGATCACCCCGGTAATTTGTGCCGTCGATAAGGTGCTCAGCGCCCAACCGCTTCGCTCACGCGGCACCTGCGAGGCCACCAGCGCCATCGCGTTAGGAATATAGCCGGAGGTTAAGCCCATAATGGCGCGCAGGAAAAAGAGCTGCCAGACGTTGGTGGCGAAGGCCTGTAATAAAATCGCCACCGCCATCCCGAGCGATGCGCGCAGCAGCATCAGCTTGCGGCCTTTACGGTCAGCGAGGCTTCCCCACATTGGCGATACAATGGCTGACACCAGGAAGGTGACGCTGAAGGTCAAGCCTGACCACATAGACAGCGATTCGTGCGAGGTGACGCCGAGCTGCGCCACATAAAGCGGTAAAAAAGGCAAAATCTGGCTAATCGCTAGCCCGGTGAAAAAACAGCCGAACCAGACGGAAATAAGGTTAACCTTCCAGGATTCCATAACGACGCGTTTAACTTCAATTGACGAGAACAAGTTGTCAGGTTAGCAAGTCGCTTCTCTCGCCGTATTGTCAGAGATGCTTAATCAATTATTTCAGGATTTTATCAGCCAATAAGCCCATTTTTGTGATTAATATCACGATCAAAACGCAAGACATTAGTGAGTTATGCTTAGCACCTGCGGCGGATTCACCTTAAACGAGATGGAAAAGGCAGATAGCCCGCAACGGCCGTGGTATGTTATGTGCTTTGCGTTTGGAATGGATGGAATTAGAGAATGGCAAAGTTGCGGGTTGGGATTGTTTTTGGCGGCAAATCGGCGGAGCACGAAGTCTCCCTACAGTCCGCGAAGAATATTGTAGAAGCGATCGATAAAACGCGGTTTGACGTCGTGCTGTTAGGCATTGATAAACAGGGGCAGTGGCACATCAGCGATGCGCAGAACTATCTGCTCAATGCTCAGGACCCCGCCCGTATCGCGCTGCGCCCTTCTACGACCACGCTGGCCCATATTCCAGGCCGTGAGCGCCAGCAAATGATTGATGCCGAAAGCGGCCAGCCGTTGGACGCCATCGATGTGATTTTCCCCATTGTGCACGGCACGTTAGGCGAGGACGGTTCCCTGCAAGGGATGCTGCGCATGGCAAACCTGCCGTTTGTCGGCTCCGACGTTCTGGGCTCTGCCGCCTGCATGGATAAAGACGTGACCAAGCGCCTGCTGCGCGACGCCGGGCTATCTATTGCGCCGTTTGTTACCTTGACGCGCCGCAACCGCGACAGTTTCACCTTCGACGAGATCAAAGCGAAGCTTGGTCTGCCGCTGTTCGTTAAGCCTGCGAATCAGGGCTCTTCGGTTGGCGTGAGTAAGGTCAACGATGCGGAGCAGTACGCGAAAGCCGTCGCGCTAGCTTTTGAATTCGACCATAAAGTCGTAGTGGAGCAAGGCATTAAAGGCCGTGAAATCGAATGCGCAGTACTGGGCAATGACGATCCACAGGCCAGCACCTGCGGTGAGATCGTGCTGAACAGTGAATTCTACGCTTACGACACCAAATACATTGACGATAACGGCGCGAAGGTGGTGGTTCCTGCGGCGATTTCCGCTGAAGTGAACGATAAAATCCGTCATGTCGCGATTGATGCTTATCAAACGTTAGGCTGTAGCGGTATGGCGCGCGTGGATGTATTCCTGACCGCCGATAACGACGTGGTGATTAACGAAATCAATACCTTGCCTGGTTTCACCAACATCAGTATGTATCCGAAATTGTGGCAGGCCAGCGGTCTGGACTATACGTCGCTGATTACCCGCTTGATCGAGCTCGCGCTGGAGCGTCATCAGGCCGATAAGGCGCTGAAAACGTCGATGAACGATTAAGACATGTTTTCGGGGCGCGGTAACGCGCCCCGATAAATCCTGACCTTTTACTCTTCCCTGCGACGAATAATAAGCCCCGCCAGCCAGAAGCTAATCACCCAGGTCACCAGCCCCACGGCATAGGTTTGCCAGCCCTTCGCCTCAAATCCCAGCAGGCCAACAATTCCGTTAAGAATAAAGATAAGACCAATCGCAAACGCGTAGTAGTGCCAGTCGCGGCGGATTTTCACAGGCAGGTTCATAGCGACTCCATCACAAAGAAAACAGGATGCCATAAACCCGCGACGACGTCTGTGGTGTGAACGGCAGTTAGCGAATGTTAAAGGGATTTAACGTTAAGCTAAAGCGAGAAATACCAGAATCGGATCGCAAAACCAGGAATATTCTGGCTCAAAATTTACCATAAATCCGATATTGACAATCGTCATCTACTGCCACACTCACCCCAGTATCACGTAATAATCCGTCGCCACGTTACCCTGGAGGTCCCAATGACAGATTTTACCTTGTCAAAGCTCATGTTCAGTGGGAAGAAAAAGGCGTCCTCCGCGTCTGGCAACCTGGCGTACGCGCTTTTCGTCCTGCTGTGTTTTTCAGTCGGTGCGCAGCTGCTATCGCTGGTGCTGCACGCTCCGGGTATCTATGAGCATCTGATGCAGATTCAGGATAGCGGTCGCCCGCGCGTGGAAATTGGCCTCGGGGTGAGTACTCTGTTCGGCCTGGTGCCCTTCCTTGCAGGCTGCGCCATCCTTGGCGTGGTTTCCCTGGTGCGCCGCCTGCGTCATCACGATTAGTTCAGGGCCATACATTTAGCCCAGCGTTCATCAACCCGTTTAGCAAACCACGCCGTGGTCAACTGACGGGTTATTTTCGGGCTCTCCAGCTGAATCCCCGGCAGCATCTCGCGGGCCAGCGGTTTACCCGCTTTTTGCTCTGCAATTTTATACACCCCTTTGTACAGCGCGGTGTTTTCAAACGCCTGGCTGTCGCCTTTCTGTAGCTGACGGTGAATCTCAGCGTTGCTCAACGACAGCTTGTCCGCCAGCTTCCTGACCGCTTTCTCCGTGCTGCCCGGCTCGTCTCTGCCGTAGAGAATCACGTCGCCGTCCAGCGCCAGCTTCACACCCGTTGCTTTACTGACCGCATACTGGAAGGCGGCGTTGCGACTGGCGTACCAGCCGGCGTTAAAGTCGGCGTAGCGATAGATAGGCGCCGTGTAGCTCGCCGGGTAGTTCAGCAGATGGTAGGTGCCGAACCACAGACCACCGCGCAGGGAAAAGACCTCCTGGCGGACGGTGCCGTCCATCTTCCACGGGTAGTTATCCTGATGCTGTTCAGCAAAGGCGATGCTGACCTGCATCGGACCGCCGGTATGAACCGGGTTAAGCGAGCCAAACAGCTTCTGCCCCATCGGCACCATACCGATAAAGTCGTCGAATATTGCGCTTAGCTGTTTCTCCGTTTTCACGTTATCCAGCCGTTCGCTGTAGCTTTTGCCATTAGGCGAGTTGATTTTCAGCGCCGTGTGCACCAGGAAAACGGGAATGTGCATCTTCTCCGCCCGACGATCGATCTCCTGCCAGGCGATTTTGCTCAGATTAGGCACCGACGGGTCGGATTGATAGTTCGACTCCTGTTGCGCGACCGCCAGCACCGAACAGATATTCTCCTCCGTCGGCGCGAGCTTCTGGCTCTCGAAAGTCTTCGCCAGCGCCTGCGCCCAGGCGTTTCTGTCCTTCACGCTGGCGGGCATTTTTTGCCGCACCACGCTTGCCACATCGACCGGTTTTTCGCCCTCTTTCAGCTTCGGTGCCTGCTGGCTGGTACAGGCGCTTAACAGCGCGGCGGCCAGCAGAGTAAGAGAAAACGAACGGTAACGCGTTGTGGCTATCGCCATGGTTTATCCTTATCAAAAATAAACGATTATCGCCTAGCTCTGCGGCTGTACGACTTCATCCGGCAAATCTTTATTATCCAGCTCTCGTTCGAAGCTGCGCAGACGCTTGTAGATAGACATCAGCTCCACCAGCGTGGTCCAGGAGCTGATCAGATACTGGAACGATCCGCGTACCTGGCCGAAAACGTTGGTTATCTGCGTCATCAGACCGAGCGTAATCGTACCGGCAACAATCGACGGAAACAGCAGGAACAAACCGAAAACGTTGTCCACCTGCAGGTACAGAATACGAGCAATATTGAAGTACATATAGTGGAAATAAAGGCGGAAATAGTTACGGCGCACCGCGCTGAACAGCTCGCGTACGGTCGGCGGCGTGGCGCGAGTGGCATCATCTTCACCGTAAACCAGTTCCTTACGATAGGCCGCTTCAACGCGTTGGTTTTTAAAGTTCAGCCCCGGCAGCTTGATACCTACTACCGCCAGCAGCCCGGTCCCCATCAGCGACCAGACGATTGCCGCAATCACCAGACCGTACGGCACGTGGCCGACGATCGGCAGATTCGGCACATGTGCAGACAACGATACCAGAACCGGCAGGAAGGCAATCAGGGTCATGATGGCGTTGATAAAGCTGGTACCCATATCTTCCAGCGTCGACGCGAAGCGCATGGTGTCTTCCTGTACACGCTGTGCTGCCCCTTCAATATGGCGCAGGTGCTGCCAGTGGGTCATGTAGTGCTCGTTCATCGCGGTACGCCAGCGGAACACATAGTGGCTGACGAAGAAGTTATTCAACACGCCGATGACGACAGCGATAAGCGCGATACCGAGGAAGATGCCAATTTCCTGATAGAACTGGTTAATCGATACTTTGTTTGGTGAGGCCAGCGCCGTCTGAATAAGATCATAAAAAGGTGCATACCAGGCGTTGATTGCCACGCCAACTTCCACCATAAACCAGGTCACAAAGATAATCAGCGCCGTGCCCAGAATCGACCAGTACTGCCAACGGTGCGGGCTGCGAATAAACCAGTAGCCGGCAAAGAGCCCAACGCACACCAGATAGTAGGCATAAAACACCAGGTAGTTCAGCGACCAGAAACGTGCCGCGCTAATCGGAACATCATTGCTTGCACCGGTCAGGCGCAATAGCCAGCTACCGCCGTCCACCTGCCAGAAAATAACCGCAACCATTGCCCAAATAAACGCCGAGAGAAAAAAGGGTCCCGGCTTAGGGAAAAAAGACTTAAACATCGTACTCTCCTGCTAACTTCTTATGATTCTGCGTTGTGCTATGACAACAGAATACCGCCACGGATCGTTTTTACCGTAAAGAGGTATTAGGCAATGTAACTGTGCAGTCAGACCGAAAAATACCGCCAGAGTTCGCAGGCGGCCCACGCATCTATCATACGCGTCGGATCACAAAAGTGCGCATCCACGTCGCGGAATAATCATCGCGTTTACGCCCGGTTACGTTTTTCCCGCTATCATACCGTTTAATGGCGCTGTGCCTGATGCCGATTCGATGTATTTTTAGTATAAATACGCATTACACTCCCATTTCAATTCATGGATGCTTCCGTTGAAACGTAGTCTGCTTTTTTCTGCCGCGCTGTGCGTGGCGTCATTGACCTCGGCGCAGGCTGCTCAGCCACAGCCGATTACCGCGCCCGCGTTTGCGTCCGACATTGTTGACCGTTACGCCAACCATATCTTCTACGGTAGCGGTGCGACCGGTATGGCGTTGGTGGTGATTGACGGCAACCAGCGCGTGTTCCGCAGCTTTGGCGAAACCCGGCCGGGCAACAACGTGCATCCGCAGCTTGACTCGGTGATTCGTATCGCCTCGCTGACGAAGCTGATGACCAGCGAAATGCTGGTAAAACTGCTCGATCAGGGCGTGGTTAAGCTCGACGATCCGCTGAGTAAATATGCACCGCCCGGCGCGAGCGTTCCGACCTACAACGGCACGCCAATTCGCTTAGTGAACCTGGCAACGCATACCAGTTCTCTGCCGCGCGAGCAGCCTGGCGGCGCGGCGCATCGTCCGGTCTTCGTATGGCCGACCCAATCACAGCGCTGGAGCTATCTCTCGTCAGCAAAACTGCACGCCGCGCCGGGCTCGCAGGCCAGCTACTCTAACCTGGCCTTCGACCTGCTGGCCGATGCGCTGGGCAACGCCGCGCACAAACCCTACCCGCAGCTGTTTGAAGAGCAGATCGCTCGCCCGCTGGGCATGAAGGACACCACCTTTACACCATCGCCGGACCAGTGCGGCCGTCTGATGGTGGCAGAGAAAGGGGCCAGCCCGTGTAACAACACCCTGGCGGCAATGGGCAGCGGCGGCGTTTATTCTACGCCGGGTGATATGATGCGCTGGATGCAGCAGTATTTATCATCAGACTTCTATCACCGCAGCAGCCAGGCTGACCGCATGCAGACGCTGGTTTACCAGCGTAATCAACTGACCCGCGTTGTCGGGATGGACGTGCCGGGCCGCGCCGACGCGCTAGGCCTCGGCTGGGTGTATATGGCACCCAAAAATGGCCGTCCGGGCATTATCCAGAAAACCGGCGGTGGCGGAGGCTTTATCACCTATATGGCGATGATTCCGCAGTCTAACGTCGGCGCGTTCGTGGTCGTTACCCGTTCACCGTTAACCCGCTTTGTTAATATGAGTGACGGTATCAACGAACTGGTCACCGAGTTAAGCGGCAACAAACCTGGCGTTATTCCCGCCTCTTAATAGTGGGTAGGCAAACGCGTGATACTCACGAGTTTGCCTTTTTTCATCTCGATATATGCCCCTTTGCGTAACGCGGAAAGCACCTCGGCAATGACCGAGCGTGATATTCGCGTGCGCTGCTGGATATAGTTCAGCACACCAATTCGCGAGCGAATATCGTCATCCCAGCCAATCATCGTCAGCAGCGTTGAGCGAATCTGATCGTAATGATTGGTCCCAATAAGCTGCGTATCACGCATTTCCAGCATTCGTGTTTGCCATGTCATCCAGTAAAACGCCTCTCGCCATAGCTGATAGCGTTCCAGGCATTTGAGCGTTTCCTGCGACGGAAGATAGAAACCGCGACAGTCACTTTCTGCGACCAGCGTGTAGTCGTTGCGGATTGCGTTAGCGGCGGCGGCGAGTCCAAAAATCGAGGGGCTTTGCAGAATGCCGCAAAGTACATGGCCTTCATGGCGATGTAGTGACACTACGCCTTGCTGAACGACAACCGTGACGTCCTTTATGGTGTAATGGGCAGGTAGGATCGGCTCCCCAGCAGCAAGCTGAAAGCACGTACCCGTTTGAGACAGTCTTTTATCAAGAGCCAAAAACTCACGGAGCGGCTTGCTTGAAGAAGGCATGTTTTGCAATCCCTACAAAAAAACCCATCATCATGACGGGCGTTGAATAAAGCATCAAACACCGGGAAGTTTCCTTCCCGGTGTTGTGAAAATTACCAGGTGTATTTCACACCGGCGTTAGCCGCCCAATCCTGATCAACATCGCCGCCGCCGAGGTAGTTCACACCGGTGTAGGCGCTGAAGTTTTTGGTAAAGCTGAACTGGCTACCCACGCCAACCCGTACCGCTGAACCTTCTACGCCGTTATCGATGTTGTCACCATTGATATTGGCGTCGTTGCTTGAGTCGTCATAGACGTAAGCCAGTTTGAAGTACGGAGAAATTGCCTGGTCGCCGAAGTTCGCCGTGTAGCCGGCATCAAAACCGAGCTCATAACGCATGCTGTCGTAATCTTGATCGCCAACATTCATGCTATTGCTCAGACGGTAGCTGTCACCGGACTGGAACAGACCAGAAATCGCACCGTATGGGGTCACATAGCCTGCATCGTTGATTTTCCAATCATAACCCAGTTTCAGACCGAAGCCCCATGCATCAGAAGTTGTGTCCCCATCAACGTAGGTACCATCACTCATCGTCGCGGTTAAGTCGTTGCTGAAGCGGGAGTAGCTCAGGTTGCTATCAATAAAGACGTTGTTCGCAAAACGGGCAGAAGAGTAGACATAGGCAGACTGGCTATCCTGATCGACCTGTCCTGAACGTTCGCTCATATCACCTTTCGCGAAGCCAGCAGCTGCACCGACGAGCCACTGGGCATTATTACCGTCGATTTTAGAGTCCACGCCCACCATGATGCCGTTAACATCCTGGTCGTATTTAATGGCGTCATTGTCGCCATTGAAGCTACCGCCGAAGTAGCTCACCCATGCGCCGCCATTGTCGGTGAAGCCGTGACGAGAAGCGTTCAGACGGGTATTCAGGGTATCCTGCTGCAGGTTCCAGATGTTGGTGTTAGCAGAAGGAATACTCAGCGCCATATTTGCGTAGTCGGTCAGACGAGTCTGTTCCATTACTACCGTATTGCCAACCTGCTTAGCTTGATAGGTGTAAGCACCCAGATCGGCTTTGTTCGCAGCAGAGAAAGTTGCGGTGCTGTTCTGATCGTTAACGTAGATCAGCTCCTTGCCTTTGTAATCAGCAACAGAACCTTCACCCGTGGCGTTATCGATACGAACTTTATAGTTACCGCTCGCTGCTGCAACGCTATCGCCAGCGTTATCCACTTCAGACTGATCGGAAGAGGTATCCGAATCGCCGTTACCGTTGAGAGTCAGGTGACCATCAGAGTTCATCGCGATAACACCGTAGCCATAGTTAGACTTAGTGGTGTCGTTGGTACGGTCGTTGGTGAGATCGGCATTCAGAACGAAATTGTTGCTGTGAATATCGAATACGCCAGCATTCACTTCACCGTTAGCGTCTGTGGTGCTGGTCAGATTGAGAATATCGGTCTGCAGCGCATACGCCGTGCTGTTACCGACATCCAGGACACCGCCGTTAGTAACGTTGATCGTGTTGGCATACAGTGCCGCATCGCCAACGCCCCAACCGGCAGCAGCATCATCGGCAATAGTGACGGTACTGTTGTCAATGGTCAGCTCATCAGTAGCAACGTGGCCGTCTTCATTGATGTTAAGCGCGGAGCCACCGGTCAGAGAGATGGAGTCAGAAACCAGATTAGAATCAGCCACATTAACGACGGAACCACTGTTAATGCTCAGAGTGTCGATCAGTGAGGTTTTCGTGGTATCCCACTGCGAACCATTGTTCAGAGTTACATTGAACAGGCCGCTCTGGTAGACGCTATTGCCCACAACGTGACCGTTTTCATCATAAGCGGTATCGTTACTATCAACTCCATAGGTTGACAATGGCCACAGGCTGTTAGCCGCAATATCAATCAGCGTAGCAGTGGCGTCAGTGCCTGCCGCAAAGCTGTCGTAAACGCCATCACCGTCAGTATCAACCTGATGCGCAGAGATGGCCGCACCGACCCACTTGCTGCCATTATCCAGGGTAACATCCATACGGTCTGTGCCGTCCCAACCGTTAGTATCTACGGTTGAATCGTCATCACGATAGCTGTCAGCGCCGTTAGGGAAGAAGTTTTCGTCAAAATTGCTGGAGAAGAAGATATCGCCGTTCAGCGTGGAATTACTGAGGTTAACGGTGGTCTGCATCGCGTTATCAGCATACGGATTCGCAATAGCAGAAATCGCAGCGTCATCAGCAGTATAGCTGGAGCCATCGTAATCGCTTGCGTTACCGTTATGACCGAACCAGCCGGAAGTGCCTTCATCAGACCATGAACCAGAGGTTACAGTCGAATCAGTCACGTTGATCGTGTTATTAAACACTTCGCTGCTATCAACGCCGGTGCTAACGGTATTATCGTCAACGTCACTCCACTCATAACCCTGAGTCAGGGTAATACCCGCAACGTGAGAGTTATTTTGGATAACCAGGTCAACTTCCTGGTCCAGGGTAATCGCGGTACCCAGGTTATAGACATCAACAACGTGAGTATCTGCAGTACCATCGGTATACGTGCCATTATAAGTATAATGTTCGTAGTTATCATCGATAGTCGAATTATCAACGGTCAGCGCCAGGCGGTCGTAAACATAACCCGTTGCGTCACGATCTGCGCAATCGTTGGTCATGCACTCAGAGGTGATCATACCGTGAATAGTGCTGTTTTTAATGGTCAGACTGTTGGCATTGGTGTTGGTAGCAAGCCCATCATCCAGATAATAGGTAGAAATCACACCGTTGACGGTAGCATTATTGATTACCGGGTAGATGTCCCCGTTGTAAACGCTATCGGTCTCGTAGTTGTTCCAGCCTACATAACCATCATAGTAAACGCCATCAGCATAAGTTGAGTCGTTATAATGGTTGAAGGTGTTGTAGGTGGTGCCAGAGATATCTGTAGAAGCATTTGCCTGAGAAGCGATCGCCAAAGTGCAGGCCAATGCTAATTGTGATACTACAAGTTTCTTTTTCCAGGAGTGCATTTGTCATCCCTCCTCAGGGATATATATGTTGGTCCATCAATTAACAATTGCGATAAAACATTTATATGCTATGCGGAGGAAATTATGCGACGCGCATAGCAAATGGTTCAACTCCAGTTCATGTATAGTTCGAATCCGGACACAACAAATAAAGAAATGCGCTTATTTAAAGAAATAAACACCCCATCAAAACACAATAAAATCAACCACATATAACAAATCAAGATAAATTAAAATGAATAAATAAAAGCTATTAAATCCAACAAGTAAATAAACAAAAACATACTAAAAACGATGCGCAAAGGAATACCTAAAAACCATATCAATAATAAAAACAAACCCACATAGACAATATATATTTTAAAAAGGATAAAAATCAGAAAGGTATTATATATTCTGATTATTAAGTCACATCTGACATTCACTGGGGTACCTGGTTCTTCAGACCACATAACCACCACTTTAGTAAAACATCTTCCCTCTGATTCGGTTACAATAGCGCTCTTATTTCACAAACATCAGGCATACCATGACAGACTTACTCCATCGCCCCCGTCGCCTGCGCAAATCTGCTGCGCTACGCGCTATGTTTGAAGAGACAACACTGAGCTTAAACGACCTGGTGTTGCCGATCTTTGTTGAAGAAGAAATCAACGATTACAAAGCCATCGAGGCCATGCCGGGCGTGATGCGCATTCCAGAGAAGCATCTGGCGCGCGAAATTGAACGCATTGCTAACGCCGGTATCCGCTCGGTGATGACCTTTGGTATTTCTCACCATACCGACGACACCGGCAGCGACGCCTGGAAAGAAGACGGTCTGGTGGCGCGTATGTCGCGTATTTGTAAGCAAACCGTACCGGAAATGATCGTCATGTCCGATACCTGCTTCTGCGAATACACCTCTCACGGCCACTGTGGCGTCCTGTGCGATCACGGCGTGGACAACGACCTGACGCTGGCTAACCTTGGCAAACAGGCGGTGGTTGCGGCGGCGGCGGGTGCAGACTTTATCGCCCCTTCCGCGGCGATGGACGGCCAGGTGCAGGCTATTCGCCAGGCGCTGGACGCGGCGGGCTTCACCGATACCGCGATCATGTCCTACTCCACCAAATTTGCCTCCTCCTTCTACGGCCCGTTCCGCGAAGCGGCCGGTACCGCGCTGAAGGGCGATCGCAAAACCTATCAGATGAACCCGATGAACCGCCGCGAGGCGATTCGCGAGTCGCTGCTCGACGAAGCGCAGGGCGCCGACTGCCTGATGGTCAAACCGGCGGGCGCCTATCTCGATATCCTGCGCGATATTCGTGAACGCACCGAGCTACCGATCGGCGCCTACCAGGTCAGCGGCGAGTACGCGATGATTAAATTTGCCGCACAGGCTGGCGCCATTGACGAAGAGAAAGTGGTGCTGGAAAGCCTCGGCGCCATCAAACGCGCTGGCGCAGACCTCATCTTCAGCTATTTCGCGCTTGATTTAGCCGAGAAGAAAATTCTGCGTTAACTCCCCAAACGCCCCGCAATGCGGGGCGTTTGTCATAAAACGTCACCAAACTGCCATCTCACCGACATCTCCCCCTTCTACTGTCACAGCAGGACAGAGGAGGAGCCACTATGTTTAGTCTCGACAATGTCATCGACGACCTGTGGCCAGAGGCGAGGCCCGCCCCCTGGCAAAAAAACCTACTGAGAAAGCTGCTGCATGAAGAAGAGTTTCAGCAGTTCGCGGCACGCCACCGTCACCTGAAAGGGCTGGATACCGTCGAACAGGTGCTGGAACACCTCAACATCCACTGCGATATCCCGCTGCGCAGTCTCGAACAAATCCCCGAGCAAGGCCCGCTGGTGATGATCGCGAACCATCCTACCGGTACGCTTGACGGCCTGGCCCTACTCTATGCCGTATCCCGCGTGCGCCGCGACGTCAAAGTGGTCACTAACCGGATGCTGACGCACCTTGAGCCGCTCAGCTCGCTGTTTATTCCGGTGGACAATATCAACGGTCGTACCGCCAAAACCGCGCTCCAGCAAATGGACGGCCAGCTACAAAACGGCGGCGTGCTAATTTTCTTTCCGGCGGGCGAAGTGTCGCGCCTGACGCGTCGCGGCATCCGCGATAAAAAATGGCACTCCGGCTTTATCAAGCTGGCGGCGAAATACCGCGCTCCGCTGCTGCCAGCATGGATTGAAGCGCGCAACAGTACGCTGTTTTACACCAGCACGCTGGTGTCGCAAAACCTGCCGTTACTGCTACTGATGCAGCAGATGTTCCGCCGTCGTAACAGCAGCCTGCCGCTGACGATTGGCGAACAAATTTCGTGGTCCGCCTGGTTTAATCCGCAGTCCACGCCGCGCGAAATGACGGACCGCTGCTATCGCCACGTGCAGCGGTTAGGCAAACGGCTGCCGGGCATCTTTAAAACCGAAAGCGCAATTGCTCGCCCGGAGGCGCGCGCGCTGCTTAAACGTGAACTCAGCCAGGCGGAATGTCTGGGGCGCACGGCGGACGGGAAAATGATCTATTTATGGCAGCGTAACGGCCAGGAAGACGCGCCATTGCTGCGGGAACTGGGGCGGCTACGCGAAATCGCCTTCCGCGCAGTCGGTGAAGGCAGCGGCAAACGCCGCGACGTTGACGGTTACGACGACGACTATCTGCATCTGATTCTGTGGGATGAAGAGGATCTGGAAATCGTCGGCGCCTATCGTTTTATGCCTACCGCCATGCAGCTGGAAAAACGCGGGCTGGACGGCATCTACAGCTATAGTCTGTTCCACTACGATGAGCGGATGAACGATATTCTGCAACACGGTATTGAGCTGGGGCGCAGCTTCATTCAGCCGCGCTACTGGGGACGTCGCGGGCTGGACTACCTGTGGTCCGGCATCGGCGCGTATCTGGCGCGCTACCCGCACTACCGCTATCTGTTCGGCCCGGTCTCCATCTCTGGCGGGCTGCCACCTTCGGCACGCGACCTGCTGGTCGCTTTTTATCGCCTGTGGTTTCCGGCAACGCATCCGCTGGCGGAGTCGCGCCGCCCTTACCCGGCGTCGTTACCCGACGTGCTGGCGCAGTTTGGCGGCGAAGATTATAGCGAAGACCTGACGCGCCTGAAGTCGCTGCTCGGCAATCTCGGCTGCGGCATCCCGCCGCTGTACAAGCAATATTCCGAAGTCTGCGAACCGGGCGGCGTGCAGTTTATCGACTTTGGCAGCGACCCGGATTTTAACAACTGTGTCGATGGGCTGGTGCTGGTGGACTTAACCTATCTGAAGGCCAATCGCTACCAGCGTTATATTGCCGCACATCTCGATGAATAGTTCCCCCTCCGTCTCAGGAGGGGGTTGGGATGAGGAGAGGATTACGCCTCATCCTCTGCTTCCAGTTGCGCGAAACCGCCGTGGCCCTGCCAGCCTTCCAGCCGTTGATACACCACCTCAACGGCGTTTTTAATCGCCTCGGTCATCGGATAGTAGAAGCCGACGATATCCGGCTGAATGCCGAGAAAAATCACCTCGCCCACGTCGTCTTTCAGCTGATCCACCAGGTAATTCAGCGGCATATTATGGGTGGTCATCATAAACATCTCGGCGATATCGTCCGGGTCGATGATGCGAATCTCGCCCGGGTTGAGCCCCATATCGGTAGCATCAACAATCAGCAGACGCGCCGGATTCAGCTCGCGGATCGCCACAATATCGTTTTCCGGCGCGCTGCCGCCGTCAATCACGACCCACGCCCCTTTCGGCTGGGCTGCACACATTTCTGCCAACAGTGGGCCAGCGCCATCATCGCCCATCATGCTATTGCCGACACAGAGTAAAACGTCAGTCATGGTCATTCCTCAATCGTAAAATCAGTCGCGCAGGCGGCGCACCATCAGATAGATGGCGCTCTCCTGATGAATGGCGTGCAGCATATTGAGCATCGCCTGGCTCCACTCTTTTTGCTGCGGCGTTTGTGACGCGCGCGCTTTATCAAACGCGTTCGCCAGCATCGACACATGGTTGCTGTCGATAACAATCTCACCGTATTTCGGCACGCCTTCCATCTTGCGCCGCGCCGTGCTGTCCGCTTCAAGCGTAGCAATCCACGCCAGATATTCATCCCACGGGCAGGTCAGCGCGGCTTCGAGGCAGTCGATGACCCCGAGGTGGTGGCCAATCGCCAGGCTGTAATAGACGACCTGCTGCGCCTCGGAAGGCGTAGCATCGTTCTCATCAATAAATTTACGGCTCAGTTGACTGAACACCACCTGTTCGCTCATCGAATACGTGCCTCTTCTACTACGTGGTTAAGCTGCGTGACGATTTCCGTCAGACGCGGATCGTTTTCCGTTGCCAGCCACTGCTGAACCTGAGCATCGCCCTGGTTCAGATGCAGCATATAGTCGTCGGCAATCTGACGACCGTAGCGGTAGCCCGCCAGGCGGCGCGCGGCGCGGTCAACCTGCACGCGCAGCGGCTGGACCATGTCCGGATGCAGAATTTCTGCCGGCTGCGCGTCCAGTTCACTCGGCGCGCGGGCGTGGATTTTCTGCTCCAGCAGACCCAGCGCCATAGCAAAGCCGTACAGCGTCGCCGCAGGCGTCGGCGGGCAGCCGGGAATGTAAACGTCCACCGGCACGATTTTATCGGTACCGCCCCAGACGCAGTACAGGTCGTGGAAGATACCGCCGCTATTGCCGCAGGCGCCGTAGGAGATACAGATTTTCGGGTCCGGCGCGGACTGCCAGGCGCGCAGCGCCGGCGAACGCATGGCGCGGGTGACCGCGCCGGTGAACAGTAGAATGTCGGCATGACGCGGTGACGGCACCACCTTAATGCCAAAACGTTCGGCGTCGAACAGCGGTGAAAGCGTCGCAAAAATTTCAATCTCGCAGCCGTTACAGCCGCCGCAGTCCACGCGATAAACGTAGGCTGAACGCTTGATGTTTTTCAGCAGCGACGCTTTCATGCTGGCGATAGATTCCTCTACCGTCATCGGCACCGGCATGCCGTTATCGTCGCGTGGCCCTATTAAGTTGCTCATCAGATGGCCTCATTCATGTGGCGAGTCATGTCAATACGGTCGGAAGGCACCAAACATTTCTGACGCTTACATTCCGGGCAGGTCTCAAAGCTTTCGCGGTGGTTTTCCGCGCGGCTGTCACCGTTGTGCTTGAGCAGCGCAATGGCGTAATCAATCTCTTTTTGCACCGCAAACGGACGGTTACACACGCGGCAGTTGCAGATATCAAAGCGCGACTGCTGGAGGAAATCTTCTTTTTTCCACACCGCTAGCTCGTACTCCTGCGACAGCTTAATCGCCGCCGTCGGGCACACTTCTTCGCAGCGGCCGCAGAAGATGCAACGACCGAGGTTGAACTGCCACGCCAGCTGATTAGCGGCGCGATCGGTTTCCACCGTCAGCGCGTTCGACGGGCAGGCGTTAACGCACGCCGCGCAGCCGATGCACTGCTGCGGATTGTGTTCCGGCTTGCCGCGGAAGTTTTTATCCACCGGCATCGGCTCCAGCGGGTAGGACGATGTCGTCGTGCCGGTTTTGATGACTTTTTTAATAAAGGTAAACATAGTTGCTCCCGGATTGCGTGCGGTGTTTTTACCCTCACCCTAGCCCTCTCCCTGGAAGGGAGAGGGGGCAGAATGGCGTTGTCGGTCAGCCCGAACGCGATCTGCCCTTCCCCCCGCCCCTTTGGGGAGAGGGCCGGGGTGAGGGGAACCCCCACGCAGTGCCCCAATTATTTCAGCGGCGAGTTCTTACGCTCGATGCTGTAGCGCTCAAGCTCTTTGTACGGCACGACCTTGCTCTTCTTCTTACGCACGTCGACCACGGTCATACGGTCGGTACAGGAGTAGCAAGGGTCGAGGCTGCCGATGATCAGCGGCGCATCGGAAACGGTGTTACCGCGCAGCATATAGCGCAGAGTTGGCCAGTTGGCGTAGGTCGCCGCGCGGCAGCGCCAGCGATACAGCTTCTGGTTGTCGCCGGTCATGCTCCAGTGAATATCGTCACCGCGCGGCGCTTCAGAGAAGCCCAGCGCGAAGCGGTGCGGAATGTAGGTGAAACCTTCTACCGCAAGCTCGCCGCCGGGCAGGTTATCGAGGCCGTAGTCGATCATGTTCAGCGCGGTGAACACTTCGTTGATACGTACTTTCAGGCGCGAAATAACGTCGCAGCCCTGCTCGCTGTGCACTTCCATCGGCAGCAGACCGTAGCCCACAAACGGGTGATCGGCGCGGGTGTCGCGGGCATGTCCGCTGGCGCGAACCATTGGGCCGACGTTGCTGAAGTCACGGGCGATTTCCGGATCCAGGCGGCCGATACCCACGGTACGCTGTTCCATGTTCGGGGTGCTCAGCAGAATATCCACCAGATCCTGCACGTCGCGACGCATCTGCTGCGCCAGCTGACGGGTCTGGATCATGTCGTCTTTCAGGAAGTCGCGACGGATGCCGCCGATCAGGTTCAGACCGTAGGTTTTACGCGCGCCGGTAAGGATTTCCGCCATTTTCATGGAGGCTTCACGAACGCGGAAGAACTGCATAAAGCCGGAGTCGAAACCGGTGAAGTGACACGCCAGGCCAAGGTTCAGCAGATGCGAGTGCAGACGCTCCACTTCCAGCAGAATCGCACGGATCATCTGCGCACGTTCCGGCACCACGATACCCATCGCGTTCTCAACGGAGGTGGTGTAGGCGGTGCTGTGAGCAAAGCCGCAGATGCCGCACACGCGGTCCGACAGGAAGGTTACTTCGTTGTAACCCATACGGGTTTCCGCCAGTTTCTCCATGCCGCGGTGGACATAGAACAGACGGTAGTCGGCGTCGATGATGTTCTCGCCGTCAACGAACAGACGGAAGTGGCCCGGTTCATCGGAGGTGACGTGCAGCGGGCCAATCGGCACTACGTTGTTTTTCTTGCTGCCCAGTTCGTTGATGAACTCGTAGGTTTCGGCATCGGTGGTCGGTGCCGGGCGCTGACGATAGTCCATGCTGTCTTTACGCAGCGGGTACAGCTCGTCCGGCCAATCATCCGGCAGCACCAGACGACGTTCATCCGGCAGCCCCACCGGGCGCAGGCCGTACATATCGCGTACTTCGCGCTCGCCCCACACCGCCGCCGGAACGCGTGGCGTAACGGACGGGTATTCCAGGGTATTAGGGTCAACTTCGACGCGCACGGTGATCCAGCACTTGGTGCCTTTTTCCATCGACAGCACGTAGTAGACCGCATAGTGTCCGTTCAGTTTACGTTCGTCGTTGCCGAACAGCACCGACAGCCAGCCGCCCTGCTGGTAGTAAAGAAACTCGACGACTTCCGGCAGGTAGTTCACCTTCACGGTAATCGTTAACTGGTCTTTGGTCTGCCAGGCTTCGTCCAGCACCACGCCCGGGAAGGCCTGGTGCAGCGCAGCGAGGTAGTGTTGACCCACTTTTTCTTCAGACATGCTCAAAACTCTCTTATCACGCCACCAGCAAGGAGACGAAGGCTAAAAAGGCTAAACCGAACCCGGTCCAGGTGATACGACCGGTAATATCCAGACGCAGACGCGCCATGCTGTTTTCGAACAGGGCGATAATCAGCACGCCGACCACCAGCTTGACGATGGCGGCAACGATCGCGATAACCAGGCCGCTCACGCTAAAGCTGGTCATCTGGCCCCACGGGATAAAGACGCCAACGAACATCTGCAGCACCACCAGCTGTTTCAGGCTGATGCCCCACTTCAGCACGCCGAAGCCGCTGCCGCTGTACTCGGAGAGCGGGCCTTCCTGCAGCTCCTGCTCCGCTTCCGCTAAGTCGAACGGCAGTTTGCCCATTTCGATAAAGGTGGCGAAGGCACAGGCGCAGAAGGCCAGCGCCAGCGGAATGCTGCGGCTGACCGGCCAATGGTAAAGGGTGTCGGTGATATTGCTGATGTGCGTTGAACCGGCCACCAGCGCGGCGACCCACAGGCCGAGCAGCAGAATCGGCTCCACCAGCACGCCGAGCATCGCTTCACGGCTGGCGCCAATGGCGGTAAACGGGCTACCGGTGTCGAGACCGGCAATCGCGAAGAAGAAACGCGCAACGGCAAACAGATAGATCAGGGTAATCAGGTCACCCAGACCCGGCAGCGGCGAGGCTACGGTCACCACCGGCAGCGCGGTGGCGATGGTCAGCATTACGCCAACCATCACAAACGGCGTCAGACGGAAGACCCAGCCGGAAGCGTCCGGGCCAATGCTCTGACGGCCCAGCAGTTTGATGATGTCGCGATACTCCTGCATCACGCCCGGCCCGCGACGGTTATGCAACCGTGCGCGCAGCACGCGGGTAATACCGGAGAGCAGCGGCGCGACGGCGAACAGCACCAGCGCCTGCAATAAAGCAAATAAGACCGTCATGTTCAGGCTCCTCGAGAGATGACAATCACGACCAGCACCGCCAGTTCAACCAGCGCCAGACGTTGCAGCAGCAGCGGCGCCGCCGCATTCTGCCAGCCCGGTACCAAAGAGACCGGGTTGAGCCATTTACGCAGTTTGAGTACCGGGGCAAAGGCTTGTTTCACCGGCATCGCAAAACCGTGCGCGGTAATCACCATTGACTGTTCGTGGTCGTAGCCACAGACCCACGCCGCGCCGCGAGAACGGCTTGGCAGGCGATTGCCTTTGAGCAGCGCCAGAATGATGAACGGCAGCAGCGGGCAGGCAATCAGCAGCAGGGTAATCATCGGCTGGGAAACCACGGTATGGGCGGTGGCCATCGGCAGCGGCACGGCGGTACTCAGCAGCGGCAGCAGCCACGGTGCGGCAACGCCGCCCACGATGCACAGCAGCGCCATCACGACGATGCTCACCGCCATCAGCAGCGGCGCACAGCAGGCGTTTTCAGCCTCCTGGGTGCGCGGCGCGCCGAGGAAGGTGACGCCGTAGACTTTTGCCATACACATCACCGCCAGCGCGCCGGTAATCGCCAGGCCTACGGCCAGCAGCGGCCCAAGCAGACGACCAATAAACGCGCCGCTGGTGCTCAGCTTGAAGAAGGACTGATAGATAACCCACTCACCGGCAAAGCCGTTCAGCGGCGGCAGCGCGGCCATCGCCATCAGGCCCACCAGCATGGCCAGCGAGATCATCGGCATACGCTTGCCAATCCCGCCCAGCTTTTCGATGTCGCGATGGCCGGTACGGAACCAGACCGCACCCGCGCCGAGGAACAGCGTGGTTTTAAACAGGCTGTGGTTAAGCAGATGGTACAGACCACCGACCAGACCCAACGCGACCATTACCGGCTGTTGCAGCGCCAGACCGGTGACGCCAACGCCCAGACCCAGCAGGATAATGCCGATGTTTTCCAGAGTGTGGTACGCCAGCAGGCGCTGAATGTTGTGCTCCATCAGCGCGTACAGCCCGCCGACAAACGCGGTGATCATCCCCAGAACTAACAGAGCAATCCCCCACCACAGAGGCTGCGCATCGCCCAGCAGCGAGACGGTGAGAATGCCGAGCAGCCCCACTTTCATCACCACGGTAGAAAACAGCGCGGCGGCCGGTGCGCTGGCATTGGCATGCGCCGAAGGCACCCAGCCGTGCAGCGGGATAATGCCTGCCAACAGGCCAAAGCCCAGCACGCACAGCACCCAAATGTCAGAACCGACCGGCAGCTGCTGAGCACGTTCGTTCAGCAGCACCAGATCCAGCGTGCCGTAACGCTGCCACAGCAGCAGGCAGGCAACCGCCAGCAGAATCGTGCCCAGACGGCCCAGGGCAAACCACAGTTTGCCGGAAGAGGCGCAGCCGGTAAGGAACGCGCCGCACAGCGCCATAATTTCCGCCATCACCACCAGCGAGCCGAAGCTGCTGGCGGCAATCGCACAGACAGCCGCCGCCAGCAGAACATTCACCAGCAGACCGTTATTTTTCACCTTCGGGTGGCGATGCCAGTCAATGTTATAGAGGCTGACAAACAGCCCGCACAGGCCCAGCGCAATCAGCCAGACCGCGTTCAGCGGCGTGACCAGCACGCTGTAGTGCACCAGCGAAAGATGGCCCATCACCGGAAAGGCGTGAATCAGCACCTGCACCCCGGCCAGCAGCGCACAAACGCTGCCCAGCGCGCCGCCAATCCCGGCGACAAACCCGCTAAGGGATTTTTTAAACGACAGCAAAAAGGAGAGCACCGCGGCGAAGGCAAACCACGCCACCGCGCTATTGATTAAGGTCATCACGCTCATTTCGCCTCTCCTTGTTGCGCCTGAAACAGCGACAGATCGCCTAAATCGGTGTGGAAGGTCAGCTCGCGCTTGCGTTTGCTGACGCGGGCGATGTCCATGTTGTTGACCAGATGCAGTGCTTTCGTCGGGCAGGTGCGGATACAGGCCGGGCCTTCCTCATCGAAATGACACAGGTCGCATTTCACCGCGATGGCGCGCACGCCCGGAACCCAATCGAGCAGCGTACTGACGCGAGCCGGTGCCGGCGGAGCAGGCAGCGCTTTCGGCGTATTAGCGTTCGCCGGGATATCCAGAGGACGGCTGCCGGAAAATTCAATCGCCCCAAACGGGCAGGCAATGCCGCACAGTTTGCAGCTGACGCACAGGCTTTCATTGAGCTGTACGACGCCATCGACGCGGTTAATGGCATTGACCGGGCATACCCCGGCGCATGGCGCGTCTTCACATTGGTGGCACAGCTGTGGCGCGGATTCTTTTTCATTGAGCATTACTCTGAGCCGCGGCATCGATTGCAGGCCATGTTGGCGATGCGTTTCCGAGCAGGCTGCTTCGCAGGTGCGGCAACCGATACAGAGGGTAGAGTCAGCAATTACAAAACGATTCACCAGGTCTTCCTCAGGTGACAGTCATTTTTGACGAAATCATGCAGAGCAGGTGTCATTTCGACACCCGTCGACACACCGATAATTCAGGCGATGGAAGCCTGATGAGATTGCTGCGCCAGGCCGCCAAAATTAACCGGGCTGTCGCTCTCCAGGGCCGCATACAGGGTGTCGTATACCGGCGAAATTTTTTCCAGGTAGTGTTCCAGCACCTGCTCGCGATCGCGGATATTGATGGTGCCATCAATAAAGCCGCTGGCGTTCAGCTCGGCGCGCGCAACGCACTCTTTATTCAGGCCATCCCGCGTTTCCACGTAGTACTCAACGGTGTGGCTGTTAAAGCCGCCTGACAGGCTGACGGAAACCACAAAATGTTCGAACAGCACAAAGCTCAGCTCTTTCTCCGGTGCGCAGTTCATCGCGTGATGCAGACGCGCTTTTGACAATGTGATCCCTTGAACCAGAGAGTTACAGTACACACGCCATTGATCCTGATGGCGGCGGTGACGATCGGCGATGTAGTCGGCCTTCTCGCTAATTTCCCAAATAGTCATGTCGGTTACCCGGTTAATAGAAACAAGCCTCCTAAGCACATTTCATGCCATATTTTTAATGCATTGATTTTTATTAATTTTACAGAAATGACATGCCGCTAACGACATGTCATTTCGTCAGGGTGACATCGTCATCGACAGTCTTTCGCGACGCTTTTACATCTCTGGCATCGTTATTGCATTACGTCTGCGAGTTAAGAGAAACGGGAGGCGTTATGCACGAAATCACGCTCTGCCAGCGGGCGCTGGAAATTGTTGAACAACAGGCGATACAGAACGGCGCCAAGCGCGTCACTGGCGTCTGGATCAAGGTCGGCGCTTTTTCTTGTGTAGAGACGAGCGCAATGACCTTTTGTTTTGATCTGGTGTGCCGCGGCACGCTGGCTGAAGGCTGTAAACTCCACGTCGAAGAGCAGGAGGCGGAGTGCTGGTGTGAATCCTGCCAGCAGTACGTCCAGCTCGTGTCGGTACACGTCCGCCGTTGCCCACAGTGCAATAGCGACAACCTGCGCATCGTCGCCGACGACGGTTTACAGATTCAGCGAATTGAAATTGATCAGGAGTAAAGTATGTGTACCACCTGTGGTTGTGCCGAAGGCAACCTCTATATAGAGGGCGATGAACGTAATCCGCATTCACTGTTCCGCAGCGCCCCCTTCGCACCGGCAGGCCGTCCGGCCCTGTCGATTACCGGCGTCAGAACCCAAGCATTCCAGCCTCAGGCCGCCGACAACGGCGACTTGCACTACGGCCATGGCGAAGCAGGCACCCACGCGCCGGGCATGAGCCAGCGCCGGATGCTGGAAGTTGAAATCGACGTGCTGGATAAAAACAACCAGATTGCCGCCCGCAACCGCGCGCGCTTTGCCGCCCGCGAACAGCTGGTACTGAATCTGGTCTCCAGCCCCGGTTCCGGTAAAACCACCCTGCTCACCGAAACCCTGATGCGCCTGAAAGACCGCGTCTCCTGCGCCGTGATTGAAGGCGACCAGCAGACGGTCAACGACGCCGCGCGCATTCGCGCCACCGGCACCCCGGCGATTCAGGTCAATACCGGCAAAGGCTGCCACCTTGACGCGCAGATGATTGCCGACGCCGCCCCGCGTCTACCGCTTGAGAGCAACGGGATTCTGTTTATTGAGAACGTCGGTAACCTGGTGTGTCCGGCGAGCTTCGACCTTGGCGAGCGCCATAAGGTTGCGGTGCTGTCGGTCACTGAAGGCGAAGACAAGCCGCTGAAATATCCGCATATGTTCGCCGCCGCCTCGGTGATGCTGCTCAACAAGGTCGACCTGCTGCCGTACCTCAACTTCGACGTTGAGAAGTGCCTCGCCTGCGCTCGCGAAGTGAACCCGGATATTGAAATCATCCTCATCTCCGCCACCAGCGGAGAAGGCATGGACACCTGGCTAAACTGGCTGGAGACGCAGCGATGTGCATAGGCATTCCGGGACAAATTTCCGCCATTGACGGCGTGCAGGCAAAAGTGGACGTCTGCGGGATCAAGCGCGACGTCGACCTGACGCTGGTCGGCGCGGTGGATGAGAACGGCGAATCGCGCATCGGCCAATGGGTGCTGGTGCACGTCGGCTTTGCCATGAGCGTCATCAATGAGGAAGAGGCGCGCGACACCCTCGCGGCGCTGGAAAATATGTTTGAAGTGGAGCCGGACGTTGGCGCCCTGCTCTTTGGCGAGGAACGGTAATGCGTTTTGTTGATGAGTACCGCGCGCCGGAACAGGTGATGCAGCTGATTGCCCACCTGAAAAACCGCGCGCAACATCTGGCTTATACCGCCGAACGCCCACTGCGCATCATGGAAGTGTGCGGCGGCCACACGCATGCGATTTTTAAATTCGGTCTCGACCAGTTGCTGCCGGAGAACATCGAATTTATCCACGGGCCGGGCTGCCCGGTGTGCGTGTTGCCGATGGGACGCATCGACACCTGTATTGAAATTGCCAGCCATCCGGAGGTCATTTTCTGCACCTTCGGCGACGCCATGCGCGTGCCGGGGAAAAACGGCTCGCTGATGCAGGCCAAATCACGCGGCGCGGATATTCGTATCGTCTATTCGCCAATGGACGCCCTCAAGCTGGCGCAGCAGAATCCGGCGCGCAAAGTGGTGTTCTTTGGTCTCGGCTTTGAAACCACCATGCCGACCACCGCCATTACGCTGCAGCAGGCGAAGGCGCAGAACATCGAGAATTTCTTCTTTTTCTGCCAGCACATCACGCTGATTCCTACCCTGCGCAGCCTGCTGGATCAGCCGGATAACGGCATCGACGCGTTTCTCGCGCCGGGTCATGTCAGCATGGTGATTGGCACTCACGCCTACGGTTTTATCGCCAGCGACTATCATCGCCCGCTGGTAGTCGCCGGTTTCGAGCCGGTGGACCTGCTTCAGGGCGTTAATATGCTGGTAGAGCAGAAAATTGCCGAAGAGAGCCGCGTCGAGAACCAGTATCGCCGCGTGGTGCCGGACGACGGCAACGCGCTGGCGCAAAAAGCGATTGCCGAGGTATTTACGGTCAAGGGCGACAGCGAATGGCGCGGCCTGGGATTAATCAACGATTCTGGCGTACAGCTGACCAACGACTATCAACGTTTTGACGCCGAAACCCACTTTAAGCCGCAGCCGCAGCGCGTCTGCGACGACCCGCGCGCCCGCTGCGGCGACGTGCTTACCGGCCGCTGTAAACCGCACCAGTGCCCGCTGTTTGGCGCAACCTGTAATCCGCAAAGCGCGTTCGGCGCGCTGATGGTCTCGTCCGAAGGGGCGTGCGCCGCCTGGTATCAATATCGCAGTCAGGAGTCCGAAGCATGAACACTATCCAGTTAGCCCACGGCAGCGGCGGCCTGGCGATGCAACAGCTCATCGACAGCCTGTTTATGAAGGCTTTCGCCAACCCCTGGCTCGCCGAGCAAGAAGATCAGGCGCGCCTGTCGCTGGCGTCATTGACCACGCACGGCGACCGCCTCGCGTTTTCCACCGACAGCTATGTGATTGACCCGCTGTTCTTCCCCGGCGGCAATATCGGCAAGCTGGCGGTATGCGGCACCGCCAACGACGTGGCGGTCAGCGGCGCGGTCCCCCGTTATCTCTCCTGCGGGTTTATTATCGAAGAGGGTTTGCCGCTGGAGACTTTGGAAGCGGTGGTTAACACCATGGCTGAAACGGCCAAAGCGGCAGACATCGCAATCGTCACCGGCGATACCAAGGTCGTCGGTCGCGGCGCGGCGGATAAACTGTTTATCAACACCGCCGGGATGGGCGCGATTCCCGCCGACATTCATTGGGGCGCGGCAACGCTGACGCCGGGCGACGTGCTGATTGTCAGCGGCACTCTGGGCGACCACGGCGCAACCATCCTTAATCTGCGTGAACAGCTGGGCCTCGATGGCGAACTGCAAAGCGACTGCGCGGTGCTCACGCCGCTGATTCAAGCGCTGCGGCCGATTGCCGGCGTCAAAGCGCTGCGCGATGCCACCCGCGGCGGCGTCAACGCGGTGGCCCACGAGTTTGCCGCCAGCTGCGGCTTTGGCGTCGAAATTCAGGAGCAGCATCTGCCGCTCAAAGACGCCGTGCGCGGCGTGTGCGAATTATTGGGGCTTGACGCGCTTAACTTTGCCAATGAAGGTAAACTGGTGATTGGCGTCAGCCGCGACGCTGCCGAAGAAGTGCTGGCCGCACTGCGCGCCCATCCTTTAGGCAGCAATGCCGCTATCATTGGCGAAGTGACCGAACGCCGGGGAGTGTGCGTTGCCGGATTATACGGCGTAAAACGTACGCTAGACCTCCCTCACGCCGAGCCGCTTCCGCGAATTTGTTAACGTCTGAAATACGCGTAACTTAGGACGTTGATGTTAGATGTAGGCTGGATAAGGCGTTTACGCCGCCATCCGGCAATTTTCGCGAATTCTGCCGGATGGCGCTTCGCTTATCCGGCCTACAACTGAAAATTTATTATTATTAGTTATCGCACCCAGCGCGGTGCTTTTATGGGCAAGTGACATGTCGTATACACCGATGGGCGATCTCGGTCAGCAAGGGCTGTTCGATATCACCCGGACTCTTCTCCAACAGCCCGATCTGGCGGCGCTGAGCGAAACGCTGGCGCAGCTGGCGAAACAGTCCTCGCTGGCTGACAGCGCGGCGATCGTCCTGCTACAGCCGGGAAACCACCGCGCGGGCTATCACACCACGCGTGAAGCCGGTCGGCCAATCGCTTATGAAGACGATAACCTGCTGGCAAACGGCCCGGTCCGACGCCTGCTCTCTCGTCCCGACGCGCTCCACTGTAGCTACGCTGAGTTCAGCGAAGCCTGGCCGCAACTGGCGACCAGCGAGCTGTATCAGCCGTTTGGCCACTATTGTCTGCTGCCGCTGGCGGCGGAAGGGCGAATCTTTGGCGGCTGCGAATTTATCCGCCAGGACGATCGTCCGTGGACCGAGAAAGAGTATCAGCGTCTGCATATTTTCACGCAGATCGTCGCCGTGGTGACCGAGCAAATTCAAAGCCGGGTGACCAATAACGTCGATTACGATCTGCTGTGCCGCGAGCGCGATAACTTCCGCATTCTGGTGGCCATCACCAACGCCGTCCTGTCGCGTCTCGATATGGACGAGCTGGTTAGCGCGGTGGCGAAAGAGATCCACTACTACTTCAATATCGACGCGATCAGCGTGGTGCTGCGCAGCAACCGCAAGGGCAAACTGAATATCTACTCCACGCACTACATCGACGTTAACGACCCGGTGCACGATCAGAGCGAAGTGAACGAGTCCGGCACGCTGACCGAGCGGGTGTTCAAAAGCAAAGAGATGCTGATGCTCAACCTCAACGAGCAGGACAAACTCGCTCCGTACGAGCGCCAGCTGTTTGAGATGTGGGATGATAAAATCCAGACGCTGTGCCTGCTGCCGCTGATGTCCGGCGACCAGATGCTTGGCGTGCTGAAGCTTGCCCAGTGCGATGAAAAGGTGTTCTGCGCCGCTAACCTCAAGCTGCTTAAACAGATTGCCGAACGCGTCTCCATCGCCGTGGATAACGCCCTCGCTTATCAGGAAATCCATCGTCTGAAAGAGCGTCTGGTGGATGAAAACCTGGCGCTGACCGAACAGCTCAACAACGTTGACGGCGAGTTTGGCGAAATCATTGGCCGCAGCGAAGCGATGTTCAACGTCCTCAAGCAGGTTGAGATGGTCGCCCCAAGCGACAGTACGGTGCTGATCCTCGGCGAAACCGGCACCGGTAAAGAGCTGATTGCCCGCGCCATCCATAATCTGAGCGGCCGTAATAACCGCCGGATGGTGAAAATGAACTGCGCGGCAATGCCGGCGGGCCTGCTGGAAAGCGACCTCTTCGGCCACGAGCGCGGCGCGTTTACCGGTGCCAGCGCCCAGCGCATTGGTCGCTTCGAACTGGCGGATAAAAGCTCGCTGTTCCTTGACGAAGTGGGCGATATGCCGCTGGAACTGCAGCCGAAACTGCTGCGCGTGTTGCAGGAGCAGGAATTTGAACGTCTGGGCAGCAACAAACTGATCCAGACCGACGTGCGCCTGATCGCCGCCACCAACCGCGATCTCAAACAGATGGTGCTCGATCGCGAATTCCGTAGCGATCTCTACTACCGCCTCAACGTTTTCCCGATCCACCTGCCGCCGCTGCGCGAGCGTCCGGAAGATATTCCGCTGCTGGTGAAGGCCTTCACCTTTAAAATCGCCCGCCGTCTGGGACGTAATATCGACAGCATTCCGGCGGAAACGCTGCGCACGCTGAGCCAGATGGAGTGGCCAGGCAACGTACGTGAACTGGAAAACGTGATTGAACGCGCGGTGCTGCTGACGCGCGGCAGCGTGTTACAGCTATCGATGCCGGAGCTGGCGTTCGCGGGCGATGAGCCACAACCGGCCCCGGTGGCCGAAGCGGCGAAAGACGGCGAAGACGAATACCAGCTGATTGTTCGGGTACTGAAAGAGACCAACGGCGTGGTCGCCGGGGCCAAAGGCGCCGCACAGCGTCTCGGGCTGAAGCGCACCACGCTGCTGTCGCGCATGAAGCGTCTGGGCATCGATAAAGATGCGCTGATGTAACACCGCCCCCGGCGTCGCTCCCCCAGACGGCGCTATTCGGTCCCCTCTCCCCTGTGGGGAGAGGGTCAGGGTGAGGGGGCGGGCAGAATATAAAATCTCCCACTCCCCATCGTTTCTTATTTTATGAAACACCGTTTTGTGAATCATTTCGCGTTCTGCAGTCTTAATGAATGATAAACAAGCGTTTTCTCCGGGAGACGCTTATGATTCGCTTACCTCTGTCCGCTACCCTTGCCCTATTATTCTCCGCGCAGACGGCCTTCGCCGCCCTGCCTGCATTTACCATTTGGCCCGACGGCGAAGCGCCTGGTGCTAAAAACAGCCCGGTCAGCTACGCGCTGGTTGAACGCAGCAACGATCCCACCCTGCCCGACCGCGCGGTCACCGGCATCCGCGCGCCGGAAATCACCGTTTATGCGCCAGAACATCCGAACGGCGCGGCGCTGCTGGTCACGCCCGGCGGCTCGTACCAGCGAGTGGTGCTGGATAAAGAAGGCAGTGATTTAGCCGCGCCGTTTAACACCAAAGGCTACACCCTGTTCGTCATGACCTATCGCATGCCCGCCGACGGTCACGCCGAAGGGGCCAATGCGCCGCTCGCCGACGCTCAACGGGCGCTGCGCACTCTGCGCGCCCGCGCCGCCGAATGGCAGCTTGATCCACACAAAATTGGCGTGATGGGTTTCTCCGCCGGTGGGCATGTCGCAGCCAGCCTTGAGACTCGCTATAGCGAGACGGTTTATGCCCCGATAGATGACGTCGATAAGCAGAGCGCGCGACCTGATTTCGTGGTGCTCGGCTATCCGGTCATTTCAATGGATAAGGCCATTGCCCATCCCGGCTCGCGGAAAGCGCTGATTGGCGACATGCCCAGCGCCGAGCAGATCAATCACTATTCCCCAGAGCTGAACGTCACCAACCAGACGCCACCAACCTTCCTGATGCACGCGGTGGACGACCCGTCGGTGCCGGTCGATAACTCGCTGGTGATGTTCAACGCCCTGCGTGCGCACAAGGTGCCAACCGAACTGCATCTGTTTGCCGAAGGCAAGCACGGGTTTGGTATTCGCGGCGCCAAAGGTCTGCCCGCCGCCGCCTGGCCGGAACTGGCGATGAACTGGATTGCATCGCTGCGTTAGCCGCGCCTGATGGCGCTGCGCTTATCAGGCCTACAGCCTGCGCGGTCCTGTAGGCCGGATAAGGCGAAGCCGCCATCCGGCAATCGTGTTTATCACCCAGACAAAATTGAGATCTCATTTTTCCTTTTTGATCACAATAATCCAGTAAATCACCCCATTCTCTTCTGTCTCGCCTTGCCGCATTTGCCTAACGTAGAAGCCATAAGAAACGTCAGGTTAATCTCCCGAGGAGCCCGCAAAATGACTAATCGTATCCAGCGCCTGAAAGACGCCCTCTTTGCCAACCCGCGCGAAATTTCCCTTGAACGCGCCGTGCTGTACACCGAAAGCCACCGCCAGACCGAAGGCGAGCCGGTTATCCTCCGTCGCGCGAAAGCCACCGCGCATATTCTCGATAAGGTCGCCATCAGCATCCGCGACGACGAACTGATTGCCGGCAACCGCACCATCAAACCGCGTGCCGGGATCATGTCGCCAGAGATGGATCCTTACTGGCTGCTCAAAGAGTTAGATCAGTTCCCCACCCGCCCGCAGGATCGCTTCAACATCAGCGATGACGACAAGCGTCTGTACCGCGAAGAACTGTTCCCGTACTGGGAAAAGCGCTCGATGAAAGACTTCATCAACGCCCAGATGACGGACGAGGTGAAGGCGGCCGTGAGCACGCAAATTTTCAGCGTCAACCAGACCGACAAAGGCCAGGGACATATCATTATCGACTACCCGCGCCTGCTGAATAATGGCCTCGACGCGCTGGTCAACGAGATGCGTGGTCACCTGCGCCAGCAGCCGGATAATGATTTTTATCGCGCGGTGCTGATTCTGCTGGAAGCCTCACAGCGTCACATTCTGCGTTACGCTGCCCTCGCAGAGACAATGGCCGCGCAGTGCAGCGACCCGCAGCGCCGTCGGGAGCTGGAAGCCATTGCCACGATCTCTCGTCATAATGCCGCACATAAACCGGAAAACTTCCGCCAGGCCTGCCAGCTGTTCTGGTACATGAACATCATTTTGCAGTACGAATCGAATGCCAGCTCCATCTCGCTGGGACGCTTTGACCAGTACATGCTGCCGTTCTGGCAGGCTTCGCTGAATCACGGTGACGATCCCGCGCTTATGCAGGAGCTGCTGGAGTCGCTGTGGGTGAAATGCAACGACATCGTCCTGTTGCGATCCACCAGCAGCGCCCGCTATTTTGCCGGCTTCCCGACCGGCTACACCGCCCTGCTCGGCGGGTTAACCGAAAATGGCCGCAGCGCGGTGAACGTGCTCTCCTTTACCTGTCTGGATGCCTACCAGAACGTGCGCCTGCCGCAGCCGAACCTCGGCGTGCGGGTCAACGAACTGATCGACCGCCCGTTCCTGCGCAAAACCGCCGAAACCGTGCGCCTCGGCACCGGCATTCCGCAGATCTTCAACGACGAAGTGGTGGTGCCGGCGTTCCTTAACCGCGGCGTGTCGCTGGAAGACGCGCGCGACTATGCAGTGGTGGGCTGCGTCGAGCTGTCGATTCCAGGCCGGACCTACGGGCTGCACGACATCGCTATGTTCAACCTGCTGAAAGTGATGGAAATCGTCATGCATGAGCATGAAGGCGATGAACAAATCACCTATGACGGCCTGCTGGCGAGCATTCGCGACAAAATTCGCCACTACATTCAACTGATGGTCGAAGGCAGCAATATTTGCGATATCGGCCACCGCGACTGGGCGCCGGTGCCGCTGCTCTCTTCGTTTGTCGAAGACTGTATCGAAAAGGGCAAAGACATCACCGCTGGCGGCGCGCGCTACAACTTTTCCGGCGTGCAGGGCATTGGCATCGCCAACCTCAGCGACTCACTGCACGCCCTTAAAGGCATGGTGTTTGACCAGCAGCGCATGAGCTTTGATGAACTGCTGGCGGTGCTGAAGGCCAACTTCGCCACGCCGGAAGGGGAAAAAGTTCGCGCCCGATTAATCAATCGCTTCGAGAAATACGGCAACGACATCGACGATGTTGATAACATCAGCGCCGATCTGCTGCGTTTTTACTGCAAAGAGGTGGAAAAATACCGCAACCCGCGCGGCGGCCAGTTTACGCCTGGCTCCTATACCGTTTCCGCGCACGTGCCGCTGGGGTCGGTGGTGGGCGCGACGCCTGACGGACGTTTTGCCGGTGAACAACTGGCGGACGGCGGGCTGTCGCCGATGGTCGGCCAGGACGCTCAGGGACCAACGGCGGTGCTGAAATCGGTGAGCAAGCTTGATAATTACCTGCTCTCCAACGGCACGCTGCTGAACGTCAAATTCACCCCGGCGACGCTGGAAGGTGAAAGCGGCCTCAACAAGCTGGCGGATTTCCTCCACGCCTTTACCAAACTGAAGCTTCAGCATATTCAGTTCAACGTGGTGAACGCCGAAACGCTGCGCGAAGCCCAGCAGCGGCCGCAGGATTTCGCCGGGCTGGTGGTCCGCGTGGCGGGCTACAGCGCCTTCTTTGTCGAGCTGTCGAAGGAGATTCAGGATGACATTATCCGCCGCACCGCGCATCAGCTGTGAGGTGATTGAGACGCGCGCCGACACGGCGCGCATTTTCAACATTCAGCGTTATTCGCTCAACGATGGGCAGGGTATCCGCACGGTGGTCTTTTTCAAAGGCTGCCCGCACACCTGCCCGTGGTGCGCGAATCCGGAGTCGATGTCGCCCAGAATTGAAACCGTGCGCCGGGAAAGTAAATGTCTGCACTGCGCCACCTGCATGCAGGACGCTGAAGAGTGCCCTTCCGGCGCGTGGGAAAATATTGGCCGCGACGTGACGCTGGAAGAACTTGAACGCGAGGTGCTCAAAGACGAAGTGTTCTTTCGCGCGTCGGGCGGCGGCGTGACGCTCTCCGGCGGTGAAGTGCTGATGCAGGCCGAATTCGCCGCTCGCCTGCTACAGCGTCTAAAACAGTGGGGTATCCGCACGGCGATTGAAACCGCAGGCGATACCGCGCCGCGCCGTCTGCTGCCGCTGGCAAGAGAGTGTGATGAAGTGCTGTTCGACCTGAAAATCATGGATGCAGAACGGGCCCGCACCGTGCTGAACATGAACCAACCGCGCGTGCTGGAGAACTTCCGTCTGCTGGTGAGCGAAGGCATTAAGGTCATTCCACGCCTGCCGCTGATTCCCGGCTTTACCCTTAACCTGGAGAACGTGGCGCAGATTCTGGCGTTCCTGGCGCCGCTGCCGGTGGATGAGGTGCATTTACTGCCCTTCCATCAGTACGGTGAGCCGAAGTATGCGCTGCTGGATCGCGCGTGGAGCACGGCGGGCATTCACGCGCCAGAGGCTGAGGAGATAGCGCCCATTCAGGCGATGGTTGAACGGGCCGGCTATCGGGTTGTCATTGGCGGATAAACCGACGAAGCACCGGCCAGGCCGGTGCTTCACGTGTTATGACGCGCGATAAAACGGCTTATCCCCCAGAATCGTCGCCCGGTGCATAATCCGTCGCTGCGGCAGATAATCGGCGTTGGCGTAGTGCTGCGTCACCCGGTTATCCCAAATCGCCACGTCGTTCGGCTGCCAGCGCCAGCGCACCTGAAATTCCGGTTTAGTCACGTGGGCAAACAGATAGCTCAGCAGCGCCTCACTCTCTTTCTCGGTCACGTCGACAATCCGCGTGGTAAACCCTTCGTTGACGAACAGCGCCTGCTTACCGGTCACCGGGTGGGTACGCACCACCGGATGCAGCAGCGGCGGGTGCTTCGCCACCGCTTCCCGCCAGCGCTGATGCTCTTCCTCGGTTTTACGATATTTGTATTCCTGGAACGATTTACGGAAATCGTGCTCGGCATGCAGGCCGCTCAGCAGCGCTTTAAACGGCTCGGAGAGCGCCTCATAGGCGGCAATCCCGCTGGTCCACAGGGTGTCGCCGCCGGTTGACGGCAGCTCTTTCGCCGCCAGAATCGCCCCGGCGGGCGGCGTGTCGATAAAGGTCACGTCGGTGTGCCAGTTGTCGTTATCCGGCGGATTATTGTCGTGGGTGTCCAGCACAATAATTTCTTCCACGCCCGGCGCATGCGGATACACCGGATGAATATGCAGATCGCCAAAGCGCTGGGCCAGCGCGCGCTGCTGCTCGGGGGTAATCAACTGTTCGCGCAGGAAGACCACCTGATGGCGCAACACCGCGTGGTATAGCTGTTCGAACTGATTGTCGCTCAGCGGGCGGGTCAGATCCGCGCCGGACACCTGCGCGCCGATGTACGGCCCGAGAGGGGTAATCGCCAGACGTTCACTCATTGTACTTCTCCATGCCAGGGGGTCAGGCGACGCTGAAGCGCACGCAGACCGAGTTCCAGACCAAAAGCGATAATTGCGATCACCGCAATGCCCGCCAGCACCACGTCGGTAGCTAAAAACTCCCCGGCGGACTGCACCATAAAACCTAAACCACGGGTGGCGGCGATAAGCTCGGCGGCCACCAGCGTCGACCAACCCACGCCTAAACCAATGCGCAGGCCGGTTAAAATCTCCGGCAGCGCGCCGGGTAAAATCACCAGCCACAGCACCTGAGCGCGGCTGGCGCCCAGCGACTGCGCGGCGCGAATACGTACCTGTTGCGCGCTTTTCACCCCTGCCAGCGCCGACATGGCAACCGGGGCGAAAATCGCCAGATAAATCAGTAATATTTTCGAGGTTTCGCCAATGCCAAACCAGATAACCATCAGCGGCAGATAGGCCAGCGGCGGCACCGGGCGATACAGTTCAATAATCGGATCAAGGATGCCGCGTACCGTCGGACTCAGGCCCATCGCAATCCCCACCGGGATCCCGACGAGCGTCGCCGCCAGCAGCGCGACAAGAATACGCCCGAGGCTCGCCGCCAGATGCTGCCACAGCGTCGCGTCCATAAAACCCTGCGGGCTGGCGATGGTCAGCAGCTTATTCAGCACCTGGACTGGCGAAGGCAGAAACAGCGGGCTAATCAGCGCTAACGCCGCCACCGCCCACCAGATAGCCAGCAGCGCCGCCAGCGTCGTCAGGCTCAGCGTCAGATGGCGTGACAAGGGCCAACGCAGCTTCGATGTACGCTGACGCGGTTTATCATTAATCACCACGCTCATGAGAAGGCCTCCCGTTGTTCGAACACCCGGCTCAGCACATACTCGCGCTGGGCAATAAAGCGCGGGTCGGACTTAATGCTGCGGCAGGATTCCCCGGCGACAAAACGACGGGCGAAGTCCAGCGACAGACGTTCCTGCACGCGGCCCGGCCCCGGCGACAGCAAAACCAGCTCGGTAGCCATAAATATCGCCTCTTCAATGTCGTGAGTGATCAGCAACACTTTCTTACCCGTCTCATGCCACAGCTTCAGCAGCAACGTCTGCATTTGCTCGCGGGTAAACGCGTCAAGCGCGCCGAACGGCTCATCCAACAGCAACAGCTGTGGATTGGCCGCCAGCGCGCGAGCAATGCCCACCCGCTGGCGCTGACCGCCGGAAAGCTGCCAGATAAAGCGCTTTTCCGCGCCTTCAAGGCCAACTTTCTTCAGCATCTGCGCGGCGGTTTCCCGACGCTCAGACTTGCTGATGCCCGCGAGCTGTAGCCCCAGCGCGACGTTATCCTGCACGTTGCGCCACGGCAGCAGCCCTTCATTCTGGAAGACCACGCCACGATCGGCGCCCGGCCCGTCAACGCGTTTTCCGTCGAGGATGATGCTGCCGTGCTGATACGGCACGAATCCGGCAATCAGGTTCAACAGCGTGGTCTTACCGCAGCCGGACGGCCCCAGCACCACCAACAGTTCACCGCTGTCCAGCGTGAGACTGATATCCGCCAGCGCCGGTTTACCACCGTAGTCAGCGGACAGATGCGAGATTTGCAGCATCATGGCCTCCTTACTTCACAAAGCGGTCGGTAACGTACTGGCTGTAATCGGTCGCGACTGCCGGTACTTTGCCCTGCTCTTTGAGGAACTGCGCGGTATCAACAATCGCCTTATTCACCGGGCCATTCAGCGCCTGCGCCTGCTGTTCGGCGGTGAGGTAGGTATTGCCCTTCACCAGCCCCGGCACGTCCGCTTCCGGCACGCCGCTCAGACGCGCCAGCTTGCTGATGTTGTCGGGCTGCGCCAGCCATTTATCCGGGTTATCGATATAGCCACGCTGAGCGTCAAGCGCGCTTTTCGCGAACGCCTTCACCACCTCAGGATGCTGCTCGGCAAAATCTTTACGCACCACCCAGACGTCCAGCGTCGGTGCGCCCCATTCGCCTACTTTTGAGGAGTCGGTCAGCACGGTGCCGTCTTTTTCCAGCGCGTTCACCGCTGGCGCCCACACGTAGGCGCCGTCTATATCGCCACGCTGCCAGGCGGCAATAATCGCCGGCGGCTGCAGGTTGATAATCTGTACCTGACCCGGCTTGATGCCCCAGTGTTTGAGCGCGGCCAGCAGGCTGTAGTGGGTGGTGGAGATAAACGGTACGGCAATGCGTTTGCCAATCAGGTCTTCTGGCTTAGTGATGGCCTTTTTCACCACCAGCGCCTCAGAGTTGCCGAGCTGCGAGGCCAGCAGGAAGACTTCAATCGGCACCTGCTGACTGGCGGCCACCGCCAGCGGGCTGGATCCGATGTTGCCAATCTGCACGTCGCCGGAAGCCAGCGCACGCACGATGCTCGCGCCGCTGTCGAACTTACGCCAGTCAGGCTTCGCGCCGCTCAGTTTTTCGAAGGTTTTATCCGCCTGCGCCACTTTGGCGGGTTCAGCGGAAGTTTGATAGGCGATAGTGACGTCCACGGCCTGAGCCTGGAAAGCCAACAGCGCCAGCGCGGCGGCGATAACGGTGAAACGCGATGCGATTGCCATAATGTCCTGCTCCCATGTCTTGTTATGTGAGCAGTATTTCCGGCGCGAGGGGGTTTGATAAAGGAATTAAAAGTGCTGGTTAATGCCAATTTGTTTTTAGAAAAAAACTGGCAAAGGATAGTTCAGAAATGGGATTTCCCGGAGGACGTTGTAGGCCGGATAAGCGAAGCGCCATCCGGCAATGTGCGCCGAACTGCCGGATGGCGCTTCGCTTATCCGGCCTACAGGCGATCCGCGCGGATGCTGAATCAGCAGTGCGCCTTCAGCGCCGCAATATCCTTTGGCGTCGTGCGGCAGCAGCCGCCAATCAGCTTCGCTCCGGCAGCCAACCACTGCGGCAGATAGCCTTCCAGCGTCGCGCAGGCTTCGCCGTGGTGATGCCAGGTTTTACTCACCGCGTCGTAGTGCTCGCCCGAGTTCGGATAGACCACCAGCGGCAGCGGGGTCAGGCTGTGCAGATACTCCAGCGCCTCGACGGTATTTTCCAGCGCAATGCAGTTAATCCCCACCGCCAGAATCTGCGGGTAATCCGCCAGCAGCGCCAGCACGTCGCGCAGCGGCGTGCCGTCGCTCAGATGCCGGGCATCACGCAGCGTAAACGAGAACCACGCCTGCGCCGCCGGATACCCGGTGAGCAACTGCGCCAGCGCACGAATTTCATCAAACGACGGCAGGGTTTCACAGGCCAGCAGATCGACCCCGCCATCCAGCAACGCTTCAACGCGCGGACGGTGGAAATCCTGGAATACCTGCGCGCTGCGCTGGTAGTCGCCGCGATACTCCGAGCCATCCGCCAGGTACGCGCCGTAGGGCCCTACGGAACCGGCAATCAGCAGCCCGTGGGCCGCTGGGTTTTCTGCGCGATACGCATCTCGCGCCTGACGCGCCAGCTCGACGCTTTTAATAATCAGCGCCCGCGACTGCGTTTCATCCAGCCCGCGGGCGGCAAAACCGTCCGGCGTGGCCTGATAGCTGGCGGTGATCGCCACCTGCGCCCCGGCACGGAAATAGTCGAGGTGTACGTCGTAAATCAGCTGCGGATTTTCCATCAGCACTTTGGCCGACCACAGGCTGTCGGCCAGGTCGCAGCCGCGCGCCTCCAGTTCGGTGGCCATCGCCCCGTCGAGTAATACGAAGGGACGATCGCTCAGGATGGCGGTTAAAGGATTATTCTGCGACATGCTGCGGCTCCTGTTGGGTCTGGCGCGAACGCGTTAAGAAATAGGCACCATAGCACAGCGCCACGAACGGAATCCCGCACCACAGCGCGATACGCTGCGACGGGTCAAAAGCCAGCCCCACGCAGGCCACCAGGCACAGCACGAAGCCAAGCACCGGTACCAACGGATACCACGGCGCGCGGTAGTGCAGCTCGCTCAGCGCTTTACCCTGCTGGAGATGACGACGGCGGAAGACGAAGTGCGAGGCACAAATACTTATCCACACCGCCACCACCGCAAAGCCGGAAATGGCCGACAGCGCCACAAAAACGGTATCCGGAGCGACGATACTGGAGAACAGCGCCAGCAAGCCGCCAAGCATGCTCACCGATAACGCCACCAGCGGCACGCCGTTTTTCGTCAGCTGCGAGAAGCAGCGCGGCAACGTACGCTCGTTGGACAGCGACCACAGCATACGACCGGAAGCGTAAAGCCCGGAGTTGGCCGCCGACAGAATTGCCGTCAGGATCACGAAGTTAAAAATGTCCGCCGCGTACGGAATTCCGACCTTTTCAAAGACGAGGACGAACGGGCTTTTTTCGACGCCCGCCTGCTGCATCGGGATCAGCGCAGCCAGCACGAAAACGGTGCCGATAAAGAAAATAATCAGCCGTGCGATGGTGGTCCGAATGGCGACCGGGATCACCTTGTGCGGATTCTCGGTTTCACCGGCGGCAATGCCGATAAGCTCGGTGCCGGAGAAGGCAAAGTTCACCGCCACCATGGTCATCAGAATCGGCAGCCCACCGTGCGGGAACCAGCCTTCGGCGGTAATATTGCGCAGCCCCGGCGCCGGCGAGCCGTCCTGCATGGGGATAAACCCGAAGATGGCCGCGCCGCCCAGAATAATAAAGGCGATGATGGTAATGACCTTCACCAGCGAGAACCAGAACTCTCCTTCGGCGAAGAAGCGGGTTGAGATGACGTTAAGGCCGAAAATCAGCACGCAGAAAAACAGGCACCAGATCCACACCGGCACCTGCGGGAACCAGTACTGCATACAGAACCCGGCGGCGGTAAAGCTCGACCCCAGCGCCACCGTCCACGTCAGCCAGTAGAGCCACGCCACGGTGTAGCCGGTTGCCGGGCCAAGATAACGTGCCGCATAAACGTGGAAAGCACCGGTTTCCGGCATCGCCACCGACAGTTCGCCGAGGCACTGCATCACCAGCCAGACCACCAGCGCGCCGATCAAATAGGCCAGCAGCGTGCCCGCCGCGCCGGTGGTGGAGATGATATAGCCGGTATTGAAAAAGAGCCCTGTGCCAATAACGCCGCCCAGCGACAGCATCACCAGGTGGCGGGTTTTCATGGTGCGCTTAAGTTGCCCACCTTGTTGTTGTGTTGTGTTTTGCATTATTACCTTCTAAACGTATGGACATCTAAACATCCAAATGAAGAGAAGGTTATACAACGATTGTTAACCAATTGCAAAGCGGTGGGGGATCCGCAGGAATGAGAGAGGGATGCGGCTTGTTCCCCTCACCCTGGGCCTCTCCCCAAAGGGGCGAGGGAATCGAGCGGTGATGTCGGTAAGGAAGGTGCCGGTTTTTTCCCTCTCTCTTCAAGGGCGAGGGGATCGAATGGTGCAGTTGGTGGGTATGGCGCGGGTTTGCTCCCTGTCCCTTCCAGGGAGAGGGCCGGGGTGAGGGTACAGCGCGCGCCCTCACCCACCGCAGAAACTTACTCGTCGAAGAACCAGTATCCCTGGTTAATCAGTGCCGTCAGTTCCGCGACAAATACCGGATTTCGCAGCGCCTCGCCAAAACGGGATTTATCCAGCTCGGTATAGCGGCACAGCGCGTCAGCCGCCTGCGGTTCGCAGGTCTCCAGCTTCTCGCTGTTGATAAAGAAGCTCTCGCCCACGTTCAGTACCCGTAATCCATTGAGGCGGCGCAGGGTTTCCCCATCTTCCAGCGCAGCAAGCACTTCTTCCGGTTCGAACGGCGGCTCCGCCGGGGCAATATCCAGCTCGTGGCGTGGCGTACTGGCAAAGCTGCCGAACCACTGTTTGAAATCGTTCGGCTGACGGATCATGTCGATCATCATCATGCGCAGACGCTCCAGCTCGTGCTCTTCCACCTTACCCGCGTGTTCACGGCAGGTGAGATCCGGGTCGGTGTAGTACTTCTCGCCCAGATCGTTCTCCAGCACGTAGTCGGCGAAGCTGCTGATCAACTCACGACCGTTCGGGCCACGGAAGCCGACGGAATAGTTCAGCGTATTTTCATAGGTATAGCCATCGTGCGGGAATCCTGGCGGAATGTAGAGGATATCGCCCGGGTTCATTTCCACTTCGATAATCGGCGTAAACGGCTCAACGTGCAGCAGCGCCGGATGCGGGCAGTGCTGTTTTAACGGCAGCGCATCGCCCACGCGCCAGCGGCGGCGGCCCATCCCCTGAATGATAAAGACGTCATACGGGTCGATATGCGGGCCTACGCCGCCGCCCGGTACCGAGAAGGAGATCATCAGGTCATCCAGACGCCAGTCCGGCAGCACGCGGAACGGACGCACCAGCTCGGCGGCAGGTTCATGCCAGTGGTTCACCGCCTGCGCCAGCAGCGACCAGTTCTTTTCCCCCAGATGGTCAAAATCCTCAAACGGGCCGTTGCTCGCCTGCCACTTACCGTCGACGTGGCTCACCAGACGGCTGTCAACTTCCATCTCCATCGCCAGACCAGCCAGTTCATCAGGCGTAATCGGGTCGACAAAATTCGGGAACGCGTTTTTCAGGACCACCGGTTGTTTCTGCCAGTATTTCTCCAGAAACTCCGGCCAGTTAAGGTTGAGTTGATAAGCCATGTTTTTATACCATCAGTAGAGGGGTAGGCTCGATTATAAAGAGGGCTACCCGCCGTCCGCTTTGTGATGAATCAATTGCGGATGTACACTGATGAATAGAATTCATAACGTCTTACCATTTTGCCTAATTATCCGTTCATAAAATCAATATATTCTATCGGCCTTTCAACACTCCCGAACGGATCAATATGACTGGTACTCCGACGCGGAAGACACCCGCCAAAGGTCAGCATGGCCTGCTTTTTGTTGTCATCCTCAGTGCCTTAATGGCTTTTACCTCGCTCTCAACCGATATTTATCTTCCCGCCATGCCGATGATGGCGCGCGATTTACACGGTAACGTCGAACTCACGATTACCGGTTTTTTAGTCGGCTTTTGCATTGCCCAACTGATCTGGGGGCCGCTAAGCGACCGTTTTGGCCGTCGATTGCCGCTGTTTATCGGCCTTGGGTTGTTTATTATCGGCTCGATCGGCTGCGCGCTCTCGCGCAATATTGAGCAGATTGTCTTCTGGCGTGTATTCCAGGCGCTGGGGGCTTGTACCGGCCCCATGCTGGCGCGCGCGATGATCCGTGATCTGTTCAGCCGCACCCGCGCCGCGCAAATGCTCTCGACGCTGATTCTGATGATGGCCATCGCTCCCATTGCCGGGCCGCTACTCGGTGGACAGATCATTGTGTTCGCCAGCTGGCACGTCATTTTCTGGCTGCTGGCGGCGATTGGCGTACTGATGTTCTTCACTCTCTTCTGGCTACCGGAAACGCTGCCGGAAGAGAAGCGCGTCAAAGCGTCGCTGGGCGGCGTGTTTAAGAACTACGGCCTGCTGTTAACCAACGTCGCCTTTATGCGCTACACCCTGTGCCTGACGAGCTTTTACGTGGCCGCCTACGCGTTTATCGCCGGGTCGCCGTTCGTCTATATCAGCTACTTTGGCGTCGATCCGCAGCACTACGGCTGGCTATTCGCGCTGAACGTTGTCGGCGTCATGCTCATGAGCGTGGTCAACCGCCGAATCGTCCACCGCTATCCGCTGGAGACGCTGCTAAAAATATCGCTGTTGGTGGCGGGCGCGGCGGCTATCGTGTTGGCGATTGGCGCGCGCTGGCAGATTGGGGGCCTGCTGCTGATCGTGGTGTCAGTGTTCGTACTGTTTTCGATGAATGGGATTATCGCCGCCACCTCGACTGCCGCCGCGCTGGACGCCGCGCCGAACGTCGCGGGCTCCGCCTCAGCGCTGATTGGCGCATTGCAGTACGGCAGCGGGATTATCTCGTCACTGCTGCTGGCGACGCTCAGCGACGGCACGCCGTGGACCATGGCGTGGATCATGGCGCTGTTTACCCTCGTCAGTACCGCGATAGCCCTGACGACGCGCGCCAGGGCCGTGTCGTAATCAGGCACTGACCACGCGGTTGCGCCCCTGCTGTTTTGCCCGGTACAGCGCCGCATCGCTGCTGCTGATAAGCTCAGCGGCGATATCCGTAACGCTTTGGATGCTACACACCGACAGCGGCGAATCCCAGGTCATCACGCCCAAACTGATGGTCAGCACGCTGCCGATGGGGTTGGTTTCATGCACAATCTCCAGCGCCATTACCCGCTCGCGCAGGCGTTCAGCCACCGCCAATGCGCCTTCCGCGCTGGTGTCCGGCAGTATCACCAGAAACTCTTCACCGCCGTAGCGGCTCACGCTATCGCCCGGACGCAGACCGCCTCTCAACGCGTCTGCCACGGCGCGCAGCACCTGGTCGCCCGCCGGGTGACCATAGGTGTCATTGTAGCGTTTAAAGAAGTCGATATCCGCCATGCACAAAGACAGCGGCGTGCCCTCGCGCTGCGCGCGGGTAATTTCATAGCTCAGACGGTCATCCATGTAGCGACGGTTGAACAGGCCGGTAAGATGGTCGCGTTCGGCATACTGCAATAATGTCTGGTTGGCGTGGGCAAGCTGCTGTTCAGCCAGCTTGCGGTCGGTGATGTCCATCCACGCCGAAGAAATACCCGCCACGTTGCCGCCCGCATCGTACACCGCCATAGGCTTAATGTAGAAATAGCGACCGTAGAGAAACAGCTCTTTGCTGGCAATCTCTTCACCGCCGTCAAGCAGCATGAAATCCTGCTGGAACAGCAGGTGCCATTCCGGCATCAGCGTTTTGAGAAACTGCCCCACCAGCTTTTCCTCTGGCTGCCCCAGCAGTTCACCCATCGCCTTGTTAGCTTTCGTTAACATGCCGTGACGATCAATCACGCACAACGCCAGCGGCGTGTTCTGGTAGATAGATTCCAGCTGCAGCACCCGCTCGCCAAGCTGGGAGATATCCCGATCGGTACCGCGATAGCCGGTCAGTTGGCCGTTTTCATCAAACAGCGGAATACCGCTGGTTTCGAGGATCACCGCCCGACCGTCTGCCCGCAGGTTGCGGTTAATCAGGCCCGAGAAGGGTTTGTGCGATGAGAGCACATCGCGGAAAGTGCTCTCCAGCCGCTCGGCCTCACCAGGTGCCATAAAATCAAACGGCGTACGGCCAAGTACCTCTTCAGCCGAGTAGCCGAGCAGGCGCATCACCACTTCTGAGGACCAGACGTAGCGCCCCTGCGTGTCCACTTCCCACACCCAATCGGTGTTATGGTTGAGGAGATCGGCCAGCCTGCCGGAATCCATCGGGTCTTTCTGTACGAACGGCTTCTCCATTGTCATTCACCCTCTCCTTTGGTGCGTTCGGCCTGACAAAGCGGTGCTTTTTTAACCACTTTATCAACCAAAACAAAATGACCTGTTATTTAATAGCCCGGAAGGCTTTGACGATTTGTGCGGCTGCACTATTTTATACCAAAGATAAAGGAGCCGTGCCCGTGATTGCAATTCAATATTTGTGTCCAAAATGTGCCGGTATGACTGAAATAACCGACATTGAGAAAATAAAAAACGCGGAAGATCAATATCCGTTAACCTGTCACGCCTGCGGCGCGCCCTTCAGTAAAGACGCGCTTATCAAATTCGCCCGTCAAAAAGCCGAAGAAATGATTAACGAAGCCTTATTTCAATTAAAAAACTCGTCGTCTCAAGGAAATAAATAACCGGGTAAATTTTGCCTCCCTTATCACAGGAAAATATTAGACCTCATCCCTGTAGCCCTATTTATTTATTTTCCTTCATTTCCCTAATCTATTTTTCTGGTCCGTATTCAGAGCCTTACGCACACGGAAGTGATAGCGCAAAAAATCGACGTTTGCTAACGTGGTTTCACCATTCACTACGGCAAGGAGAGACACATCGTGTCACAGCCGCTGATTACTGCTCTCATCCCCGGAACCGGGTTTCCTGGACTCGACGACTACCGCAGCCGCCAGGCCGCTTTCTACAGCGATGACTACGGTCAACGCAGCCGCTATCGCTCGCACAACGAGGCCCTGCTTCAGCAGGACCGTGACCCGCAGGTCGTTTTCTTCGGTGACTCCATTACCGACGGCTGGGATTTAGCCCAGAGCTTTCCGGGAAAAAACTACATCAACCGCGGTATTGGCGGGCAAACCACCGCGCAGATGCTGGTACGCTTTCGCCAGGACGTGCTAAACCTGCGCCCGCAGGTGGTGGTGATCCTCGCAGGTACCAACGATATCGCAGGCAATACCGGCCCGGTGAACAATCTGGATATCGAAGAGAACATCATGACGCTGACCGAACTGGCCACGCTACACGGTATTCGGGTGGTGATATCGTCGGTGCTTCCGGTACATGACGCCAATCCTGACTCGCAGGATCTCTACGCCCAGCGCCCGCGTGAGCGTCTTATCGCGCTGAATCACTGGCTGAAAAGCTGGAGCGCGGCACAAGGCTTTGTCTGGCTGGATTACGCCACGCCAATGACGGACGCCTCCGGCAAACTGATTGCCCGCTACTCTGATGATGGTCTGCACCCAAACGCCGAAGGTTATCGGGTGATGGCCCCGCTGGCGGAAAGTGCCGTTCAGGCGGCACTATCGAAGGAGAACGGGGACTCTCCTTCCAACTCACGATGATTGATTGGCGGTGCTGCTATCGGGCAATCGCTCTGCCCGATGGCATTTAGGGTAGTGAAGAAGGCTTATGCCAGTACTTCGGCCTCCATCATCACCGGATGAAAACGGCGTTTGAAATAGATAAGCCCGTGCCCCTCTTCTTCCGCCAACGCAATATGCTGAACTTCCACCAGATAGACCAGATGGCTACCGATAGTCTGCACCTGGCGTATCTCACCTTCCAGACATGCCAGCGCCGCCTTTAGCACCGGCTGCCCCAGCGCGCCGCGCTGCCAGCCTGCGAGATTAAAGCGCTCGTCCATGGCCATACCGGTCATGCCGGCAAAGTGACGCGCCATGATCTCCTGTTCATGGTTGAGCACGTTGATGCACAGCTTGCCGTTGCCCTGGAACACCGGGTTCATAGCGCTGTTGGCGTTAATACAGACCATCACCGACGGCGGCGAGTCCGTGACCGAGCAGACGGCGGTGGCGGTGATGCCGCAGCGGCCCGCTTCCCCTTCGGTAGTGACGACGTTAACGGCGGCCGACAGGCTGGCCATAGCATCGCGAAAACGCAGACGTTGTTCATCTAATTGCATTGTGACCTCCCGCTGCCAATTACTTCAGCAGCTTATCCAGCAGATTAATATCAGCGTTGTTGTGCAGGTGTGGCGCCGTCCAGCCGTTCTGGTCGTACTCAGACAGGCAGCGATCGACCATCGCCATCATTTTGTCCATGTTGCCGGAGGTCTGGGCCTGGCGCAGACACTGCAGGCGGATCTCATCCTGGCTACCGGAGTAGTTAATTTCATACAGCTCGTG
>ERZ1026892.23-NODE-23-length-72267-cov-11.541863_pt1 | contig 72267 bp, 69 predicted proteins | sample MGYA00380176_ERZ1026892 | MGnify/ENA primary metagenome ERZ1026892 (study PRJEB33269, sample SAMEA4719812) | human gut metagenome | biome: human-associated habitat; feature: organic feature; material: feces | place: Cameroon | collected 2013-10 ... | reverse complement strand
CAGGCCTACGGTTCAAAACGATAGCCCGGCGTCGCTTTCGCGTCCGGGCTATTTGCTTTAAATCACGCCCTGCGCCAGCATCGCGTCGGCCACTTTCACAAAGCCCGCAATGTTCGCGCCGCGAACGTAGTTGGTTTGCTTCGCTTCGCCGCCGTGCTCAACGCAGGCATGGTGAATATCCAGCATGATGTGGTGCAGACGCGCGTCCACTTTCTCGGCTTTCCAGCTCATACGCGCGGCGTTCTGCGCCATTTCCAGACCGGAAGTTGCTACGCCACCGGCGTTCGCCGCTTTGCCCGGCGCGAACAGGACGCCTGCCTCGAGGAACAGGTCGGTTGCTTCGATGGTGGTCGGCATGTTGGCGCCTTCCGCCACGGCCTTGACGCCGTTGGCGATCAGCACGCGCGCCGCGTCGGCATCCAGCTCGTTCTGGGTGGCGCACGGCAGCGCGATATCCACCGCCACGCTCCACGGCTGCTGACCTTCCAGATACACCAGACCGAATTCGCGCGCGTAGTCGGCGACGCGACCGTCGCGGCTAGCTTTGATTTCGCACAGACGCGCCAGCTTCTCTTTGGTGAAGCCAGACTCATCAACTACGGTACCGCTGGAGTCGGAGGCAGTGATCACGCGCGCGCCCAGCTCCATCGCTTTTTCAATCGCATACTGCGCCACGTTGCCGGAGCCCGACACCGCCACGCGCATGCCTTCGAAGCCCAGACCGTGACGTTTGAGCATCGCTTCGGTGAAGTACACCAGGCCGTAGCCGGTGGCTTCCGGGCGAATCAGACTGCCGCCGAAGGAGAGCCCTTTACCGGTGAAGACGCAGGAGGTGTCGTTGGACAGTTTTTTCATCATCCCGGCCATAAAGCCGACTTCACGACCACCCACGCCAATATCGCCCGCCGGAACGTCGGTGTCGGAGCCCAGATGACGGTAGAGTTCGGTCATCAGCGCCTGGCAGAAACGCATCACTTCGCCTTCGCTTTTGCCTTTCGGATCGAAGTCAGATCCGCCTTTACCGCCGCCCATTGGCAGGGTGGTCAGGGCGTTTTTGAAGGTCTGCTCAAAGCCGAGGAATTTCAGAATAGACAGGTTTACAGACGGGTGGAAACGCATCCCGCCTTTGAACGGCCCGATGGCCGAGCTGAACTGTACGCGCCAGGCGCGGTTAACTTGTACCTGATTACGATCGTCCACCCACACCACGCGGAACTGAATCACTCGCTCAGGTTCAACTAATCTTTCCAGCAGGGAGAGCTGGCGATAGCGCGGGTTTTGTTCGAGGAACGGCCAGAGTGTTGTCATGACTTCGCGTACGGCCTGAGCAAACTCGGTCTGGTGCGGGTCGCGCTGTTGAACATGAGCCAGGAAGGTATCCAGGGAGCAAACCTTGTCCATAAGTATAAGTACCTCTTATGATTGTGGATGTATGTAGTTGTTATGGTTGTGTTTAATAGCGTGCGTTATTTCGACTATATCACTACCCTGCTAACGGATGACAAGGATTTTCCGGAAGCGGAATAAAATTAATACTCAATGCCGGGTCATAACCAAAAGCGATGACGTAAAAAAGTTAAGTTGCGCGCCCATTTGGTCGATAGTAATACAAGGTGCTTTTTTAAGGAGACAGGTGATGAAATGCTTCTGGATTGCTGGCGCGTTAGCGCTGTTTTGTAACGTCGCGCAGGCGCGTCCTCAGGTGGAAGTTAACGTTCCCCCCGAGGTTTTCAGCAACAACAACAGCAGCCAGCGCGTGCAGCCGTGCGCCCAGTGCTGCATTTATGAAAATCAGAACTACTCTGAAGGGGCGGTGGTGAAAGTCGAGGGGGTGTTGCTCCAGTGCCAGCGCGACGAGCGAGCCATCAGCACGAACCCGCTCGTTTGGCGTCGGGTAAAGCCATAAACGCCGCTAATAATGGCACGTCGGCGGGGGCCAGATCGTAGCCTTGCGCTTCCTGCGGCGTGCACCACACCAGGGCGCTATGCTCGCGTGCGATGAGCTCGCCATCAAAACGCGGCACGTACCAGGCGTGCAGATGAATGATACGTCCGGAGACTTCGCGGCGATGGCTCGCCACATAGCAGGCGGGCCAGGCGGTAATCGCCAGCTCTTCCTGCAGCTCGCGGATCAGCGCTTCCCGCTGGCTCTCTCCGGCCTCCACTTTGCCCCCGGCAAATTCCCACAGCCCGGCCTGATCGGCATGAGGTGGACGTTGGGCGAGAAGAATTTTGCCATTTTGTTCAATAATAGCGGCAACAACATCAATCGTTTTCAGCATAGCGGTCAAAGACGAGATAAAGGAGTTGCCATATTATCCTTGCTTTGCCGTTAGCTAAAGTTTTGCAGGAGTCTCCGGGTGAAAAACCGCCAACCCTGGGTGCAGCCGCTCAGCCAATTACCGCTCAGTTTAAAACCGATTGCCGCCATGCAGCGCAAGCACTATGGCGAGGTCCTCAATCCCACGCGCTGGTGGGGGCGCATGCCGCGCCTGCTCTGGCTGGTGGCGCTGTTTGTCGGCTATCTGGAACGCAAAAAAGCGCGTCTTGCGCCGACGCTGCGCGCGCTGCTGATGACCCGCGTATCCCAGCAGTGCGACTGCGCGTTCTGCATTGACGCCAACAGCTTGCGCCTGGCGCAGCGCTGCGGGGCGATGGATAAGGTGCTGGCGCTGGAGGCGTGGCGCACTTCGGCGCTGTTTACCCCGGCTGAACGCGCCGCGCTGGATTACGCCGAGGCGATGACCGCCACGCCGCCGCGAATCTCTGAGGCTCAAAAGCAAGAGTTACACTGTCACTTTAACGATGCGCAGATAACGGAAATGACGGCGCTGGTGGCGTTTCAGAATTTATCCGCGCGCTTCAACGCCGCGCTGGAGATCCCCTCGCAAGGGCTGTGTTCGATGAGAGAAAAAACCGATGCTTGATAAACACCTGCACCCACGCCTGAAGCCGTGGCTTAACCGCGCCGCGCAGGCTTTGGATAAGCCCGGCGTGTCGGCGGATGGCATTACGCTGGTCGGTTTTGCTATCGGCGTACTGGCGTTGCCGTTTCTGGCGCTGGGATGGTATGGCGCGGCGCTGGTCGCCATTATTGTTAATCGTCTGCTGGATGGTCTGGACGGCGCGATGGCCCGCCGTCGCGGGCTGACCGACGCGGGCGGTTTTCTCGATATCGCGCTGGATTTTCTGTTCTACGCGCTGGTGCCGTTCGGCTTTATGCTTGCCGACCCGGCGGCCAACGCGCTGGCTGGCGGCTGGCTGCTGTTCGCTTTTATGGGCACCGGTAGCAGTTTTCTGGCCTTTGCCGCGCTGGCAGCGAAGCATCAGATCGATAATCCGGGCTACGCCCATAAGTCGTTTTACTATCTTGGCGGCTTAACCGAGGGGACAGAGACTATCCTGCTGTTTGTGCTGGGCTGTCTCTTTCCGGCGTGGTTTGCGTGGATGGCGTGGATTTTCGGCGCGTTGTGCTGGCTCACAACCTTTAACCGGGTGTGGGGAGGATACATGACGCTGAAAAATCTTCAGCGTCATGAAAACGTGGATTAACGTGAGCTTTCCGGGCCGCGATCGCCGGTGGCAACCGGGTTTTTCGGATTGCCGCTCCACTCATACCAGCCGCCGTCGTAGACGCTGACGTTTTTCCAGCCCATTGCGCGGGCGTACATGAAGGTCTCCGAGGCGCGCCAGCCGGTACCGCAGTAGAAGGATACCTGCTGGTCTGGCGTGATATTCCAGGATTTCCACATCGCCGCGATATCATCTGCGCTGCGCATAGTGCCGTCCGGGTTATGGAAGTCTTCCATATGGGTGGAGTCGCTCCCCGCGTGGCCCCAGCGTGCGCCCGCAATGTCACCTTTTGGCTTGATATAGCTATAGCCGCTGGTGGTGCCGATAAACTCCGGCCACGAACGAATGCTCACCAGCGATGCGTCCTGACGATGCAGTAGACCGCGCGCCTGTTCCATATCCAGCATCAGCTGTGGTTGTGCCGGGATAGTCACGCCGAAATCCGGCTCAGGTTTCACGTCTTTTGCTAAGCCGCGCTCGACAGGCAGACCGGCATCCGACCAGGTTTTCCACCCGCCATCGAGCAGACGTACGTCTTTAACACCGGCATACAGCATAATCTGCGCCACGCGCGCTGCGGCGTAAACGTCGCGACCATAGAGGATCACGGTCGTATCATGACGAATGCCGTGTTTCGCCAGCATCGCTTTCAGCTGGGCGTCGGACACTTTATTCCACAGCGGCTCGCTTTCCACCTCGTTGGTGTCGATATAGCCTGCATTCGGAATATGGCTGACCAGATAGAGCTTCGGCGCGCCCCAGGCGGCTTCAATCACCTTATAGTCGCCCGCCGGTTTCGCCGGAACGTCTTTCCCCTGTTGCAGGTCGTGCAGCCACTGTGGATAAACCAACTGTTCGAAGTGCGGCAGCTTTTGCAGACGCTCGGGCTGTTGCAGCGCGTCGCTCAGGGTAGAGATATTGGTGTAGCCCGCTTCTTTCAGGCGCTTAGCCACCGCGTCGTTATCTTTACTGTCGCCGTACAGGGCAATATCAGTTTCTTTTTTCAGCTGGTGCTGCTGCGCCCACGCGATCAACTGTTCGTTGTTCATGGCGGAAAGCCAGCTGGCGGAGAGGTTTAGCGCCCCCGGTTCATGCCCCTGCGGGCCGTTCACCTGCTGCGGCCAGCCGTTGTAGAACGCGCTCAGACGCGTATCGATGGCGGTGCCTTTTTGCTGGAGCAGATGGGTGAAGGTCAAGGTTTTTGCCGTTTCAGCGGCGAAGACAGAGGAGGCGAGGCCAAGTGCAAGGGCCAGCGCGGTCAGTTGAGAAACACGTTTCATCAAATCGTCCGACGAGGATAAAAGGAGCGTCATTTTGAACCTCCGGTGAAAGAAAAACCTTGCGTTAACGCAGTTTTTCCCGCGTCAACGCCAGTTTGCGAGCTGCAGACAGCGGCCGCCTGGCGGGACGTCATCCGGGTCGTGGGTGACCTGTACCACCGGAATATGCTGCTGCTGGAGTTCGCTAAACACCCACTGGCGGAAGCTGCCGCGTAGCTGTTGGTCAAGGCGGCTGAACGGTTCATCCAGCAGCAGCGCATCAGGTTGTGCCAGCAGGGCGCGCAGCAGGGCGACGCGGGCGCGCTGGCCGCCGGAAAGCGTGGCCGGGTCGCGGGCGTAAAAGCCAGACAGTTCAGCATGTTCCAGCGCCTGCTCAACCCGCATTTGACGGGTATCCCGGGCAACGCTTGCCGGTAGCGCAAGACGCAAATTCTGCCCTACGCTCAGGTGGTCGAACAGCAGTGCGTCCTGAAACAAAATGCCGATACGTCGTTTTTCGGTTGGCAGCGTGTCGGTACGCTTATCGTTAAGCCACAGTTCGCCTTGTGCGCGAAACGCGCCATCCAGTGCGCCCACCATCCAGGCAAATAACGTTGATTTTCCGCAGCCGGAAGGGCCCATTAGCGTCACAACTTCGCCGGGCGGAACGCGAAAGTTCACCGCACGCAGCAGCGGCTGACCGGCGAGCGTGAGCGTCAGATTCTGCACCAGCAACATTAGCGTAGTCCTCGTCGAAAATGGCTGATGCGCCGTGCCAGCAGCGCGGTCAGCAAGAAAAAGAACATTGGCAACAGCAGTTGCCACAGCGCCTGGGCGGCTAGTGTGTCGGTGGCACCGCCGCTGCTCAAAGCGACCGCTTCGGTCGTAAGCGTTGGGATTCGTCCGCCGCCCAGCCACTGGGTAGGCAGATACTGGGCGATGCTGACGGAAAATCCCACCGCCAGCGCAGAGAGCAAAGGGCGGATAATCAGCGGGCATTTCAACTGCCAGAATCGGCGTAGACGGCCCCAGCCGAGCGTTTGCGCCAGCAGTATCTGGCGTGGGTCAATTTGCTGCCAGGCGGGACGCAATACAAACAGCATCCACGGCACGACCCACAGCAGATGCCCCCACAGCACGGCACTGAACTGGCCGTCAAACCAACCATACAGCGCCAGCTGATACTGCCCGGCGGCCAGCGGCAGCGCGGGCAATACCAGGGGAAGAGAAAGCCAATGCTGATGTCGCGTCGGGCCCCATTCCAGCCAAACCAGGCAGACGGCGCCGCCGATGAACGCCGACAGCAGCGCCAGCCACAGGCTGTTGGCGAGGGTTTCGGAGGCAGGCAAGGTGCTGTTCGCTAACCCCAACAAAAACACAACGCACAGCAGCCCACATAGCGGCAGCGCCAGCCCGACTATTCTGCCAGGCAGCAGAGGGAAATGTGGGTGGCGTGTGCCGTTAAGACGCGGCGTATGTCCCCGCCAGATGCGCCACAACAGGCTGGCCGCAGCGGCTAATACAGCGAGGAGCGCCAATAGCAGCAGACAGGCCAGCTCCCCTTTAGCCTGAACATCCGCGTCAGCATCATTCAACCATTGCCAGGCCAGCACCGCCAGCGTCGGCGGGTTACCGGGGCCAATGATCGTCGCCACGTCCACCACCGACAGCGTCCAGGCGGTGGTGGCCAGCAGCGCGACGCGCAAGGACGGCATCAACGCCGGGAGGATCACGCGAGTCAGGCACTGACCGCGTCCGTAGCCAAGGCTTTGAAACACGATTACCTGCTGCGCCAGCCGCCTTTCACCGAGCAGCGCCCAGCACACCCACAGCAAAAAGCCGCACTCTTTGACCGCCAGCACCAGGCCGAGCCCGATGCCGTAACGATCCTGTACAGGCGTCAGCGTCGGCAGCAGGCGGTACAGCGTGCCACCTTCGGCAAACAGCAGCAGCGCGCAGGTGGCGAAAGCGACGTGCGGTAGCGCCAGCAGCCACGGCAGGCGTGAGGAAAGCCGTTGCCAGGCGGGTGAGGGCCAGAGGGTGGTGATAAGCAGCAGCGTCAACAGCAGCGCGCCGCCGACGGCGATAAGCGTTGAAATCAACGTTGCCGCCACGGCCTGCGACAGCTGCGGGTCGGACAGCAGCTGTTGCCAGTGCGTCAGCGACAGTGCTGGCGTGAGGAGGATACCCGCAGCTGGCAGCAGGGGCAGATAGATGATCAGCATCATACCCCAGCACAGCAGTATTAATGCGTACCGTAACGGCGCAGCCATTCCTGCTCCAGCGCGTTAACCCATGCCGCATGCGGTTCCGCCAGTACCGACGGAGTATTTTCCGGCATCAGGGCTTGCAATGTTTTTTGCTGTTCAGCGTCGAGCTTTGCCGGATCCAGCACGCTGGGGTCGCCCCAGATCGCCGGGTCGGCTTTACGCAGCTGCGCCGCAGGCGACAGCAGGAAGTTTGCCACCACCTGCGCCCCGGCGCTGGCGGAGGCGTTGGCCGGGATGGTGACAAAGTGGACGTTGCCGAGCATACCGTTGCTAAAGCCGAAGCTGTAACTATCCTTCGGTAGCTGGCCTTTCGCCACCTTTTGCTTTGCGTGCATCGGGTTAAAGGTCAGCGACAGGCGCAGCGTACCGTTGGCCAGCATGGTGTCCATCCGCGCGGGCGACGGCGGGAAATCTTTGCCGTTGCGCCACAGCAGCGGGTGGAGCTGGTCCAGATAGGCCCACAGCGGCGCGGTGACGGCGGCGAACGTTTTCTCCTCCGGCGGCTGTTTCAGCGCCTCGGGTTGGCCGGTGAGGTCAATCAACAATTGCTCCAGCAGCGCAGTACCGGTGAAATCCGGCGGGCGCGGATAGGTGACGGTACCGGGATGCGCTTTGGCAAACTCAAGCACCGCCTGCGCAGAGCGGGGTGGCTGCGGCGTTTGCTGCTGACGAGCGATAAAGGTCAACTGTGCGCTGCCCCAGGGGGACTCAGCGCCTTCAACCGGCACGGAAAAATCTTCGCGGACGGGTTTACTGACGTCGACATAGCGCCAGTTCGGCAACTGCTCTGCCCAGCCGGTATACAGCAGGTTGGCTTCTTTCAGCGTGCGGAAGTTCTCGCCGTTGACCCACAACAGATCGACCGAACCGTTGGTTTTACGCCCGGCGCGGGCTTCGGTCTGGATACGCTTCACCGTATCTGCCGCGTCGGCGATGTGCACAATGCGCAGATCAATCGCGTAATCGCGCTTTACTTCGCCGCTGACCCAGTCCAGGTAGTGGTTAACCGCCTCGTCGCCGCCCCAGGCGTTAAACCAGACGGTCTGGCCTTTGGCTTCCTGTTCAATCTGTGACCAGTCGGCAGCAGCGGCGGTGAGCGAACAGAGCGATAATAGCCCCAGCAGGCCGTTACGCAGCTGTCGACGGGTTTTGCCGTGATAGCGCATCAAGATTTCCTCTTTTGGCGTTCGTGGTAGAACGTCTTAGCGACAAAAATAACGATAGTCAGTGCGAACAGAATAAATAGCCCGGTCACCAGCCAGAACGTGCCGCCGGTGAGTAGGCTGCCAACCCACGAGTAAACAATCGTCGCGGGCAGTTGCCCGAGGCCGGTCGCCAACAAAAAGTGGCGAAAACGCAGAGAAGTCAAACCCGCGGCGTAGCTCACCGGATCGAACGGTACGAACGGCAGCAGGCGGCAGATAAGGATCGTGTGTTTACCGTAGCGATCGAAAAAACCGTCGACGCTCTTGAGCACCGTTTTCCCGGTCAGTTTTTCAACCACGCCGCGCCCCATCAGGCGGGCGATATAAAAACAGAGCGCCGCCCCGACCATCGCGCTGCTCCAGGAGAGCACGCCGCCCCAGAAGGCGCCAAACAGCGAGGCGTTGGCGAAGGTGATCAAAAATGCAGGCAACGGCGCGGCAATGGCCTGGAAAATCATCAGCAGAAACGACACCACCGCGGCCTGCGAGCCATAAGAGTGAATAAAGCGCTCGATGCCTTGTTGATCGAGTGCCAGAAATGCGCCCAGGCTATTGTGGACGAAAAGGTTAACGCTCGGTATCCACCACCAGGCCAGCAGCAGGGCGATAAAAGCCGCGACGAGCAGCGCGCGGGCGTACCAGATAGGTTTCATTCACCGTCCTCGACAGGAAGCGTGACGCGTTTATGGCGTGCATAGCCTTTTGCCGCCTGTACCAGCGCAAACAGCGCCAGCCCCGCAAGGCTCAGCTTAAGGATGAAGGCGAGGGTGATGCCGTCCGTCGCCAGTTCGCTCGCCATCAGGGTATAAATAAAGATCCCCGGTAGGGTGGTGAGCGCGGAGATCAGCGTATACGGCCAGAAGCGAATGGCGGTTAAGCCGTAGGCGTAGTTTTGAATATTGTATGGAAACAGCGGAATCAGGCGGGTGAGAATCAGAAAATCAATCCCGGAGCGCCCGATCCCGCGCTCAATGGCCTGAAAGGTGTGCGTATGTCCGACGTATTTCAGCAGCAGCGCCCGCCCCAGCCAGCGCGCCAGCAAGAACGACAGCGCCGAGGCGACTGTGGCGGCAATCAGCGACAGGAGGGTGCCGAGCCACGGGCCAAACACGATGCCGCCTGCCAGCACCAGCACGCTCCCTGGCAGCAGACAGACCGTGGCGAGAATAAACAGCGCGATATAGAGCGCGTAGCCGAGCGTACCGCTGGCCTGCACGGTATCCTGCAGACGGCGCAAATGGGTTATCAGGTCAATGAGACCAAAGGTGTGAATCAAAAAGAAAAGCAGGCTGATAACAACAGCCATGAGCAGGAGCTTAGCGGCTGTGCGGTACCGACTTCTTTTGCATGGGGTCCTCCTGCCGGGAAGAAAAGGTGCGCGCGACGTTATTATACATTCTCGAGTCCAGCAAGAGTTTAGCGCCTGTTTATTGATTTTGCTCAGAATTATTTGGGTAGCCCTGCGCGGACTACCCAGGATAACGCTTACTTAAAGGTTGCCCACACCGGCGCGTGATCCGACGGTTTTTCCATCGCGCGAATTTCGTAGTCGATGCCGGTTTCCACGCAGTGCGCCGCCAGCGGGGTGCTTGCCAGCAGCAGGTCTATACGCAGACCGCGGTTGTCATCAAACCCTTTGGAACGATAGTCAAACCACGAGAAGCGGTCGTGGGTCTCCGGGTTGGCGTTACGGAAGGTATCCACCAGGCCCCAGCCCAGCAGGCGCTGCATCCACTCGCGTTCTTCCGGCAGGAACGAACACTTACCGGTGCGCAGCCAGCGCTTGCGGTTCTCTTCGCCGATACCGATGTCGAGGTCGGTCGGGCTGATGTTCATGTCACCCATAATCAGCACCGGGTTCTCTTTACTCAGGCGGGTTTCCAGGTAGTCCTGCAGATCCTGGTAGAATTTGGTTTTGGCCGGGAATTTGGTCTCGTGATCGCGGCTTTCCCCCTGCGGGAAATAGCCGTTAATCACCGTGACGTTACCAAACGGCGACGGCACTTCGGCAATGATAATGCGGCGCTGGGCATCTTCATCATCGGTCGGGAAGCCGCGATAAACGGCAACCGGCTCGGCTTTTGTCAGCATTGCGACACCGTAGTGGCCCTTCTGACCATGGTAGAAAATGTGGTAACCGAGTTTTGCGACCTCTTCAAGCGGAAACATGTCGTCGTGAACCTTTGTCTCCTGCAGGCCAATCACATCGGGCTGATGCTTTTCGACGATGGCTTCCAGTTGATGAGGACGGGCGCGCAGGCCGTTGATATTAAAAGAGACAAATTTCATAGTCGTCGCCACTTTGCAGAATGAATTGTGACGGGATAGTAGCAGAATTTAACGTTCCCCGCTGCCTTCCCCCAGCGGTATGACCGATTTCTTTTATTGCCGCTGCCGTCCTGACGAGCAAAATTTGCACCAGATTGAGGCAATCTGCGCCGTTATGAGGCGTAAATCTACGATAAATTTCGCAGTCGATCACAAATCCAGAATGATATTTTGCTGATGCATAATATTTCTTAATTTCCCTCTGCAACATCGCTGTATGTCATTAATATTCACTTTATATGCAAGTTTAGTGAATAATAATGACTTGTAAGTCATTGATATTTCGTCAACGCCCTGCGTTTATGCACTTTTTCTCCTCGCTGGCACGAACCGTGCAATCTACATTTACAGTGAAATGCACTCAATTAATTAACAAAAAATAAACCATTTATTTACCTATCGAGGTCGCTATGTCTCAGTCAATCAGCCGTCAAGATTTTGATCAGTGGATGATGCCGGTTTACGCACCGGCACCGTTTATTCCGGTACGCGGTGAGGGCGCCTGGCTGTGGGATCAACAGGGTAAAGGCTATGTCGATTTTGCGGGGGGGATTGCCGTGAACGCACTCGGGCACGCCCACCCGGCGATGATCCGCGCGCTGACCGAACAGGCGGGGAAATTCTGGCATACCGGGAACGGTTACACCAATGAACCGGCGCTGCGGCTGGCGAAACAGCTGATTGACGCCACCTTCGCCGATCGCATCTTTTTCTGTAACTCGGGCGCGGAGGCTAACGAAGCGGCGCTGAAGACGGCGCGTAAATATGCCCATGATCGCTTTGGCAGCCACAAGAGCGGCATCGTGGCGTTTAAAAACGCATTTCATGGCCGCACGCTGTTTACCGTGAGCGCCGGGGGACAGCCCGCCTACTCACAGGATTTCGCGCCGCTGCCGCCGGATATTCGCCACGGCGTCTACAACGACATCGACTCCGCCCGAGTACTGATTAACGACGATACCTGCGCGGTGATTGTGGAGCCTATCCAGGGAGAAGGCGGCGTGATCCCGGCATCGCTTGAGTTTTTGCAAGAGCTGCGCGCGTTGTGCGATCGCCACCACGCGGCGCTGATTTTTGACGAGGTACAGACCGGCGTGGGGCGCACCGGTGAGCTCTATGCCTATATGCACTACGGCGTCACGCCGGACCTGCTCACCACGGCAAAAGCGCTGGGCGGCGGATTCCCGATCGGCGCGCTGCTGGCGAGCGAAGCCTTTGCCAGCGTAATGACGGTGGGCACCCACGGCACAACCTACGGCGGCAATCCGTTAGCCTGTGCGGTTGCCGGCGAGGTACTGTCGATTATCAACACCCCACAGGTGCTCAACGGCGTGAAGCAGCGCGAGCAGTGGTTTAAAGAACGGCTGCAGGCGATTAACGCGCAGTTTGGGCTGTTTAAAGAGATTCGCGGCGTCGGCCTGCTGATTGGCTGCGCGCTGCGCGATGAATATGCCGGTAAGGCCAAACAGATAAGCCTGTTGGCCGCCGACGAAGGGCTGATGGTGCTGATTGCCGGGGCCAACGTGGTGCGTTTTGCTCCGGCGCTTATCGTCAAAGAAGAGGATGTGACCCTCGGTCTCAACCGCTTCGCCGCCGCCTGTGAACGTTTTGTCGCGGGAGAGTCATCATGATGATTATCCGTCCGGTTGGGGCTGGCGATCTCCCCGGCCTCTTGACCCTGGCAGGGGAAACGGGCGGCGGGCTGACCTCGCTGCCCGCCGATGAACAGACGCTGGCGGCGCGTATCGCCCGCTCGCAGGCGACCTGGCAGGGAACGTTGCCGCGCGGGGACCAGGGGTACGTTTTCGTGCTGGAAGATACCCGCAGCGGCGCGGTGGTCGGTGTTTGCGCTATCGAAGTGGCGGTCGGGATCAACGACCCCTGGTACAACTATCGGGTAGGGACGCTGGTGCATGCCTCGAAGGAGTTAAACGTCTATAACGCGCTGCCAACGCTGTTTTTGACCAACGATCACACCGGCAGCAGCGAACTGTGTACGCTGTTCCTTGACCCCGCATGGCGCAAAGAGAGCAACGGTCATCTGCTGTCATCCTCGCGCTTCTTATTTATGGCTGCCTTCCGCGATCGCTTCAACCATAAGGTGGTGGCGGAAATGCGCGGTGTGATTGACGAACACGGTTACTCGCCGTTCTGGGAAAGCCTGGGAAAACGCTTCTTCTCGATGGAGTTCGCCCGTGCCGACTATCTGTGCGGTACCGGCCAGAAGGCGTTTATCGCCGAACTGATGCCGAAACATCCGATCTACACCGATTTTCTCAGTGAAGAAGCCCGCGCGGTGATCGGGCAGGTTCATCCGCAAACCGCGCCTGCACGAGCCGTGCTGGAGAAAGAAGGTTTCCGCTACCGCGATTATGTCGACATTTTTGACGGCGGTCCGACGCTGGAGTGCGAAATCGACCGGGTGCGCGCGGTGCGCAAAAGTCGCCTGGTGACGGTGAACGAAGGGGAGCCCGGCGGTACAGAGCTGCCGCTGTGCGTGGTCGCGAATGAACAGTATCAGCACTATCGCGCCATGCTGGTGCACGCCGACCCGGCGGGCGAAACCCTGACGTTAAATGCTGAGCAACTGGATGCCCTGAGCTGCCATCCGGGCGATGCGGTTCGCCTGGTCCGCCTGTGCCCTGAGGAGAAAAAAATATGAGCCTATGGATTAATGGGAAATGGCTGATCGGCGAGGGGCTGCGTCGTCAACGCGCCAATCCGGTCAGCGGTGAAACGGTATGGCAAGGACACGATGCCAGCGCCCTCCAGGTGGAGTCCGCCGTAGATGCGGCCCGGCAGGCTTTTCCGGCCTGGGCGAAGCGCGCGTTCAGCGAACGTCAGCAGATGGTTGAAACGTTTGCCAGTCTGCTGGAGGCAAATAAAGCGGCGTTGACGGAGACTATCGCCCGCGAGACGGCGAAACCGCGCTGGGAAGCGGCGACCGAAGTGGCGGCGATGATCAATAAAATCGCCATTTCCGTGAAGGCTTATCACAGCCGGACCGGCGAAAGCCATGCCGATATGGCCGATGGTGCGGCGACGCTGCGCCATCGACCACACGGCGTGCTGGCGGTGTTCGGCCCCTATAATTTCCCCGGTCATCTGCCGAACGGCCATATCGTTCCCGCGCTGCTGGCTGGGAATACGCTGGTGTTTAAGCCCAGCGAACTGGCGCCGGACTGCGCCCTGGCCGTGGTGAAGCTCTGGGAACAGGCGGGGCTGCCGCCGGGGGTACTCAATCTAGTGCAGGGCGGGCGTGAGACCGGCGAAGCGCTGAGCGTCCAGCCGGGCCTCGACGGCATGTTGTTCACCGGCAGTTCGGCGACCGGTTTCCATCTGCATCGCCAGCTTGCCGGGCAGCCGCAAAAAATGCTGGCGCTGGAAATGGGCGGCAACAATCCGCTGATCGTTGATGAACCCACGGATATCGATGCCGCAGTGCACCTGACCATTCAATCGGCGTTTATTACCGCCGGGCAGCGCTGTACCTGTGCGCGCCGGCTGCTGGTCAAGCGCGGCGCGCTGGGTGATGCCTTTTTACAGCGGCTGGTGGAGGTAAGCGGGCGCATAATTCCCGCGGCCTGGGATGCCGAGCCTCAGCCGTTTATTGGCGGGCTGATCTCGGCGCAGGCGGCAGAGCGCGTGCATCAGGCCTGGCAGATGCAGGTGGAACATGGCGGCGTGACGCTGCTGGCACCGCGTTTGTTACAGCCGGGTACCTCGCTGCTGACGCCGGGAATTGTTGAGCTGAGCGAAGCGCATGATATTGCCGATGAAGAGGTGTTCGGGCCGCTGCTGGGCGTCTGGCGCTATGATGATTTCGACCAGGCTATCGCGCTGGCCAACGCAACGCGCTATGGGCTGTCCTGCGGGCTGATTTCGCCGGAACGGGATAAATTTGAGCGCCTGCTGCTGGAAGCGCGGGCCGGTATCGTGAACTGGAATAAACCGCTAACCGGGGCGGCCAGCACCGCGCCGTTTGGTGGCGTCGGCGCCTCCGGCAACCATCGTCCGGGGGCCTGGTATGCCGCTGATTATTGCGCGTGGCCGATGGCCAGCCTTGAAGCACCGACGGCAACCTTGCCGGCGACGCTCAACCCGGGGCTGGATTTCCAGCGCGAGGTGCCATCATGAAGGCCTGGGAGGTGAATTTTGACGGTCTGCCGGGGCTAACGCATCACTATGCCGGATTGTCGTTTGGCAATGAGGCCTCGACCCGCAACCAGTACCAAATTTCGAACCCGCAGCGCGCGGCGAAGCAGGGGTTGCTGAAAATGAAGGCGCTGGCGGATGCCGGTTTCCCGCAAGGCGTGATCCCACCGCAGGAGCGACCGAACGTGGCGCTTCTGCGCCAGCTTGGTTTTAGCGGCCGCGATGAGCAGGTGGTGGCGAAAGCTGCCGCACAGGCACCGGAACTGTTGAGCGCGGCCAGTTCGGCGTCGGCAATGTGGGTCGCGAACGCGGCGACGGTATGCCCCTCGGCGGATGCCTTAGATGGCAAGGTGCACCTGACGGTCGCCAACCTCAGTAGCCTGCTGCACCGCGCGAGCGAAGCGCCGACGACTCAGGCCGTGCTGCAGGCCATATTTGCACATCCGGCGCATTTTGCCGTACACGGTCCGCTGCCATCGGTGGCGGCGCTGGGCGACGAAGGGGCGGCGAACCATAACCGGCTGGGGCGTGACTATGGGCAGCCGGGGACGCAGCTGTTTATCTACGGTCGCGATTCGCTGAACGCGCGTCAGCCGCAGCGCTATCCGGCGCGCCAGACGCGTGCCGCCAGCGAGGCGGTGGCGCGCCTCAATCAGCTCAACCCTCATCAGGTGATTTTCGCTCAGCAAAACCCGCAGGTGATCGATCGGGGCGTGTTCCACAACGATGTGATCGCCGTCAGTAACCGACAGGTGCTGTTTTGTCATGAACAGGCGTTTGTCGACCAGCCGGGACTGCTGCGCCAGCTGGCGCAGAAAGTACCGGAGTTTATGCCGATTGAGGTTCCCTCCTCGAAGGTGACGGTTGCCGAAGCGGTGGAGACCTATTTGTTTAACAGCCAACTGCTCAGTAAACCCGACGGCAGCATGTTGCTGGCACTGCCGGGCGAAGCGCAGGAGCACCCGCGCGTCTGGCGTTATCTCAACGCGCTGCTGGCGCAGGATAATCCGATTGACGAACTGAAGGTGTTCGACCTGCGCGAAAGCATGGCCAACGGCGGTGGGCCTGCATGTCTGCGCCTGCGGGTGGTGTTGACCGAGGATGAGCGCAGGGCGGTGAACCCGGCGGTGATGATGAACGATACGCTATTTGCCACGCTCAATGACTGGGTCGACTGTTATTACCGGGATCGGCTGACGCAGGCCGATCTCGCCGACCCGCAGCTGCTGGTGGAAGGGCGCGAAGCGCTGGACAGGTTGACCCAGATTTTACAGTTAGGATCGATCTACCCTTTTCAGCGCTAAGGAGGCGGCATGAAACAATTTCTGGCGTTGACGCTGGCGGGGAGGTTACCGCCGCAGCCTGAGGGTGAGACGGCAAGTTTTCACTGGGAGTGGCGTGAGGCGGGCGTATTGCAACTGACGCCGCATCGCCCCTGTTCGCGGGCAATGGTGCTGTCAGCGGGGATTCACGGCAATGAAACCGCGCCGGTTGAAATTCTCGATAACCTACTGGCCGCACTGATAAGCGGCAAGCAGACGCTACGCTGGCATTTGCTGGTGGTGTTGGGTAACCCGCCAGCGCTGCGCGATAACAAACGCTATCTGCACAGCGATCTCAACCGGATGTTTGGCGCCCGTTGGCGGCATTTCCCGGTGAGTGATGAAACCGTGCGTGCCGCCAGCCTCGAGCAGACCGTGGCGGCGTTTTATCAGCGCTGCCCGGCTGAGACGCGCTGGCATCTCGATATGCATACCGCCATTCGCGGTTCTCATCACCCGCGTTTTGGCGTATTACCGATGCGAGAGACCCCGTGGGATGCGGAGTTTTTACGCTGGCTGGGCTCGGCGGGACTGCAGGCGCTGGTGTTTCATCAGGCGCCGGGGGGAACGTTTACCCATTTTACCTGCGAAACGTTTGACGCGCTGTCCTGCACGCTGGAGCTGGGTAAGGCTCGCCCTTTCGGACAAAACGATCTTAGCCAGTTCGCGCTGGTTGAGCGACAGCTGGCGAATTTGCTGGCGGGGGAATCTGGCGGTGGGGCAGCATCGACGCCCCTTTACTACCGGGTGGTGCAGCAGATTACCCGCCGCAGCGCGGACTTTCGGCTGCATATGTCAGCGCAGACGCTGAACTTCACGCCTTTCGCAAAGGGGACTCTGTTGGCGGAAGACGGTGATACGCGCTACGTGGTGGAATCGGCCTGTGAGTATGTCTTGTTCCCCAACCCGGACGTGGCGTTGGGGTTGCGTGCTGGCCTGATGTTAGAACGTTGCCCGCCTGCGATATAGCGAACAAAGCCGCACAACTCAGCGTTGCGGCTTTTTATTTTTGCGTCTGAAGGTATTACGGATTATTCCTGGAATATCGCTTTATTAATAATCGACCCTGCTTTATACTTTTGAAAAATTCCCTTGTTAATCATTTAATTGAATATTTTCATTGCAACTCTCCACACTTTATCCTTAATTTCATCATAATTGGCGAAAAATTGTTTTTTACACTTTCATTGTTTTACTCACGCTCTGATTAATTGACGATAAACCCCGTAAAGTTAATCTCGTCAACACGGCAATGCGCCGTCAGAATAACTGAAAGTAAGGACTTGATGATGAAAAAATTAACTGCACTGTTTGTTGCTTCTACTCTGGCTCTGGGCGCGGCTAATCTGGCTCATGCGGCAGACACAACCTCTACGACCACCACTACCGCCGACGCCACGCAGCCGGCCGGTAAAATGATGCATCATCACAAAGGTAAGATGGGCCCGCGTCACGATATGATGTTCCAGGGGCTGAACCTGACCGATGCGCAGAAACAGCAGATTCGCGACATTATGAAAGACAACCGCGAACATATGAAACGTCCGCCACAGGAAGAGATGCGCGCCATGCATGACCTGATTGCCAGCGACAGCTTCGATAAAGCGAAAGCGGAAGCGCAGATTACGAAGATGGAGGAGCAGCATAAAGCCATGATGCTGTCTCGTCTGGAAACCCAGAACAAGATTTACAACATCTTAACCCCAGAACAGAAAAAGCAGTTTAATGCCAATTTTGAGAAGCGTCTGACAGAACGCAAGGCGCCAGAAGGTAAAATGCCACCTGCGCCTGCCGAATAATCGACTCGGCACACTGTCTTAAGACCGCCGGAGTTGCTCATATATGCCAAAGGGCTATGGGCAGCTCCGGCGGTTTTCTTCTTTATTTCTTCCAGAAATCATCAAACACGGTAATCGGCGGACGACGCTTATGCTCGGTCTTCAGATACCAGCCTTCAATCGTCTTCGCCAGCTCTGGCGCCAGCGTTTTGCCTTCCAGATAATCGTCAATGTTGTCGTAGGTGACGCCCAGCGCCACTTCGTCTGGCAGGGAAGGGCGATCGTCTTCCAGGTCGGCGGTTGGCGCTTTCTTATAGAGATGCTCCGGGCAGCCAAGCGCGGCCAGCAGCTGTTTACCCTGGCGCTTGTTCAGGCGGAAGATCGGGTTAATGTCGGTGCCGCCGTCGCCGTACTTAGTAAAGAAGCCGGTGATGGCTTCCGCGGCGTGATCGGTGCCAACCACCACGCCGTGGGTCATGCCAGCAATGCTGTACTGGGCTTTCATACGTTCGCGGGCTTTTTCGTTGCCGCGAACAAAGTCGCTCAACTCAATACCCGCTTCGCGCAGCGCCTGCTCGCTGGCCAGCACGGCACCTTTAATATTCACCGTCAACACGCGGTCTGGCTGAATGAAGGCAATCGCATCCTGACAGTCCTGTTCGTCGGCTTGAACGCCATAGGGCAAGCGTACGGCGATAAACTGCAGCGCGCTGTCGCCGCTTTCCGCCCGCAGCTCATTGATGGCCTGCTGGCACAGCTTGCCGGTCAGGGTCGAGTCCTGGCCGCCGCTGATGCCCAGCACCAGTGATTTGATAAACGGATAGGTTTGTAGGTATTCCTTAAGAAAATCCACGCTGCGACGGATCTCTTCTTGTACCTCAATCTGCGGTTTTGCGCCGAGCGCCTGAATAATTTCTTGTTGTAACGCCATTTACCCCTCCGGAATGTTGTGTGCCAGCCTTGCCGTTCGCCCATCAGAACAAAGTGTTAAAGCTACCTCTTTGACGGTAAAACGACAAGGATCACAGTTTTGACTGCGGTAAATTAATCCGATTTTTCAGGCGAGGTGAGATTGATTTCGGCGTATTGGTTGATAAATAGCAATATTTATCCCACGCTTATTACACATTGAACGAAAGGAGAGGGAACATGAATAAAAAAGTCGTAGGGCTTCTGGGCGCCGCCACCGTGCTGGCAATGCTGGCGGGTTGTACCGCATACGATCGAACCAAAGATCAGTTTACTCAGCCGGTTGTCAAAGATGTTAAAAAAGGAATGAGCCGTTCACAGGTAATGCAAATAGCCGGCAAGCCGTCATCTGAAGTCAGTATGATTCACGCTCGCGGCACCTGCCAGACCTATATACTGGGTCAACGAGATGGTAAAGCGGAAACCTACTTTGTGGCCCTTGATGAAACTGGCCACGTCATCAACTCCGGCTACCAGACATGCGCCGAGTACGACACGGACCCGGCTGCCGCTAAGTCATAATCGTGTATTTATAGGACGCCTACGAAAGCCCGACCTCAGTGTCGGGCTTTTTTATCAGATCTGATGCTTATTTCTTGTCGCGAATTATTTTGAGCAAAATGTGAAGACAGTCAAAACCGAAGGTCAATGAGAGACAATTTTTGCCTGTTAAGAATTATCGGTAGGCAAATTGTTGCCGTATACTCAATGCATAAACAGAAGATAACTCATCTGTTACATACGAGGGTAGTGGGCACATGGAACATCGCCCGGTGATGACAGATTTCACAAGTTGAGGAAGCGTGAATGGAAAAGAAACATATCTATCTTTTTTGCTCTGCAGGGATGTCCACGTCACTGTTGGTATCTAAAATGCGAGCGCAGGCTGAGAAGTACGAAGTTCCGGTAGTGATCGAAGCATTCTCCGAAACGTTTGCGGCAGAAAAAGGGCCGGAAGCGGATGTGATTTTACTCGGTCCGCAAATTGCTTATATGTTGAACGATATTAAAAAGATTTTACCGAACAAACCGGTTGAGGTAATTGATTCAACGCTGTATGGCAAGGTCGATGGTTTAGGTGTGCTTAAGGCAGCTGTTGCTGCAATTAAAAAAGCAGCTGCGCAGTAATTTTATTATTTTTCCCGTCAAAGAGTTATTTCATATTTAATCGCCGCAATTTTGTTGCGGCCCTTTAAGGGTATTTTCTATGAGTAAAGTGATCGATTCGCTTGAAAAGGTACTCCTTCCTTTTGCTGTTAAAATAGGAAAGCAGCCACACGTTAACGCAATTAAAAACGGTTTTATTAAATTAATGCCGCTGACCCTTGCGGGGGCCATGTTTGTATTAATTAACAACGTTTTTCTGAGCTTTGGCGAAGGTTCATTCTTCTATTCAATGGGCATTCGACTGGATGCATCAACTATTGAAACTTTAAACGGCTTTAAAGCCATCGGCGGTAACGTTTATAACGGTACCTTAGGCATTATGTCGCTGATGGCGCCTTTCTTTATCGGTTCAGCGTTAGCGGAAGAGCGCAAAGTTGACCCGATGGCCGCAGGCCTGATTGCGATTGCCGCGTTTATGACCGTTACGCCTTACAGCGTAGGTGAAGCCTATGCCGTTGGCGCAAACTGGCTGGGCGGGGCGAACATCATCTCCGGTATCGTTATTGGTCTGGTGGTAGCCGAGATGTTCACCTTTGTGGTGCGCCGTAACTGGGTTATCCGTCTGCCGGATAGCGTACCGGGCTCGGTTTCCCGCTCCTTCTCGGCGGTTATTCCTGGCTTTATCATTCTGTCCATCATGGGGATCGTTTCCTGGGCGTTGACCCACTGGGGAACCAACTTCCACCAGATCATTATGGACACCATCTCTACGCCGCTGGCCTCGATGGGTCACGTTGTGGGCTGGGCTTACGTTATCTTTACTTCGCTGCTGTGGTTCTTTGGTGTACACGGCTCCCTGGCGCTCTCCGCGCTGGACAGCGGCATCATGACCCCATGGGCGCTGGAAAACATCTCTCTGTACCAGCAGTACGGTTCGGTTGAAGCTGCGGTTGCCGCAGGCCACCAGTTCCATATGTGGGCGAAGCCGATGCTCGACTCCTACATCTTCCTGGGCGGTACCGGTGCGACTCTGGGTCTGATTATCGCTATCTTCATCGCCTCTCGTCGTGAAGATCACCGTCAGGTGGCGAAGCTGGCTCTGCCATCAGGCCTGTTCCAGATTAACGAACCGATTCTGTTTGGTCTGCCAATCATCATGAACCCGGTTATGTTTATCCCATTCATCCTGATTCAGCCGCTGCTGGCCGCCATCACCATGACGGCGTACACCTTAGGGATTATCCCGCCGATCACCAACGTGGCGCCGTGGACAATGCCGACCGGTCTGGGGGCATTCTTTAACACCAACGGCAGCGTAGCCGCACTGATTCTGGCACTGTTCAACCTGGGTATCTCAACGCTGGTCTATCTGCCGTTCGTGATTATCTCGAACAAAGCGCAGGCCACTATTGAAGAAGAAGAAAGCGAAGAAGACATCGCTGAATCGCTGAAGTTCTAATGCCAACGCGGTATGGAGCCGGTCTCCATACCGCCCTCAACAAAAAAGGAATAAATATGTTTGATCTGGATAATGTCGTTGCTGAGGACGTGCAGGAAAACGATCTCGAAGAAGTGGTGATGGGCCTGATTATCAACTCCGGACAGGCGCGTAGCCTGGCCTATGCCGCACTGAAGCAGGCGAAACAGGGGGATTTTACCGGCGCGAAAGCGACCATGGAACAGTCCCGCGTTGCCCTGAGCGAAGCGCACCGTGTACAGACCCAGCTGATTGAAAGCGATGAAGGCGAAGGCCGTATGAAGGTGAGCCTCGTGCTGGTTCATGCGCAGGATCATCTTATGACGTCAATGTTAGCGCGCGAGCTGGTTGCTGAATTGATCGAACTTCACGAGAAGGTACAATAGGCTTTTCCCTATGAGGCAACCTAAGATGATCACCATGGAAATCAACACCGCCCGAGAACAACAGCTCTTTAACGGTAAGAATTTTCATGTCTTCATCTACAACAAAACGGAAAGCATCAGCGGGCTGCACCAGCATGACTACTACGAATTCACTATCGTACTGACCGGGCGCTACTATCAGGAGATAAACGGCAAACGGGTTATGCTGGAGCGGGGAGACTTTGTGTTCATCCCGATGGGTTCACATCACCAGAGCTTCTATGAGTTTGGTGCGACGCGAATCCTCAACGTCGGGATCAGCAAAGATTTCTTCGATACCCACTATCAGTCGCTGGTTCCGTTTGCGCTGGTTGCATCACAAGTCTATTCGATTAAAAGCACGTTTCTTAGCTATATCGAGTCCGTTATTTCGTCGCTTCACTTTCGCGAAACGGAATTTGACGAATTTATTGAACTGGTTTCCTTCTACGTGATTAACCGCTTACGCCATTATCGCGAAGAACAGGCGCAGGATGTGACGCCGCAGTGGTTAAAATCCACTGTCGAAGCCATGCACGATAAATTAAAGTTTGGTGAAGGCGCGTTGGAGAATATGGTCGAGTTATCCGGGAAAACCCAGGAATATTTAACCCGAGCCACCCAACGCTATTATGGTAAAACGCCGATGCAGATTATTAATGACATCCGCATCAACTTTGCCAAGAAACAGCTGGAAATAACGAATTACTCGGTGACCGATATCGCGTATGAGTCAGGTTATAGTAGCCCAAGTTTGTTTATTAAAACTTTCAAGAAGCTGACCTCATTCACACCGAGCAATTATCGCAAACAGCTGACGATTATCAAATAACGCGCTGTGGAATAACGCCGCAGCTTTGAATTAAAGACTTTAACTATCCACGTATAATGTGGAGGGTAACCCACGTTTACTTGTGGATCACGAGGGAGAAAAAGATGAGCCAGAAATTAAAAGTCGTCACAATTGGTGGTGGTAGCAGCTATACGCCGGAATTACTGGAAGGTTTTCTCAAACGTTATCACGAACTGCCGGTCAGCGAACTGTGGCTGGTTGACGTTGAAGATGGCCAGGAAAAGCTGGATATCATCCACGCCCTTTGCCAGCGCATGGTGGAAAAAGCCGGCGTACCGATGAAGGTCTATAAGACGCTGAATCGCCGCGAAGCGCTCGAGGGTGCCGACTTTGTGACCACGCAGCTGCGCGTTGGTCAGCTCAAAGCCCGTGAGAAAGATGAACGTATCCCGCTAAGCCATGGTTACCTGGGGCAGGAAACCAACGGCGCGGGCGGCCTGTTTAAAGGTCTGCGTACCATTCCGGTCATTTTTGACATCATTAAAGATGTCGAAGAAATTTGCCCGAACGCGTGGGTTATCAACTTTACCAACCCGGCGGGGATGGTGACCGAAGCGGTTTATCGCCACACCAATTTCAAACGTTTTATCGGCGTATGCAACATTCCAATCGGCATGAAGATGTTCTTCACCGACGTTCTGCGCCTGAGCGAGAAAGACGATCTTTCCATCGATCTGTTCGGCCTGAACCACATGGTTTTCGTGCGCGATGTGCTGGTCAACGGCGAGTCTCGTTTTGCTGAACTGCTGGACGGCGTGGCTTCCGGTACGCTGTCGGCGAACACCGTGAAAAATATTTTTGATATGCCGTTTAGTGAAGGTTTGCTGCGTTCTCTGAACCTGCTGCCGTGCTCTTATCTGCTGTACTACTTCAAGCAGAAAGAGATGCTGGCTATCGAAATGGGCGAGTACTACAAAGGCGGCGCGCGCGCGCAGGTGGTGCAGAAGGTCGAGAAACAGCTGTTTGAGCTGTACAAAAATCCGGATCTGAACGTCAAGCCGAAAGAGCTGGAACAGCGTGGCGGAGCCTATTACTCCGATGCGGCATGCGAGGTGATTAACGCTATCTACAACGATAAGCAGACTGAACACTACGTGAATATTCCGCACCACGGCCATATCGACAACATTCCGGCGGATTGGTCGATTGAAGTCACTTCCATCCTGGGCCGTGACGGTGCGAAACCGCATCCGCGCGTCACGCATTTTGACGAGAAAGTGCTGGGTCTGATCCATACCATCAAAGGCTTTGAAATCGCGGCCAGTAAGGCAGCGATCAGCGGTGAATTTAACGATGTGCTGTTGGCACTGAACTTAAGCCCGCTGATCCACTCTGATAAAGATGCAGAGATTCTGGCGCGCGAACTGATTCTGGCCCATGAAAAATGGTTGCCGAACTTCGCTGCCACCGTGGAGAAACTGAAACAGTGACAGGAGGCATGATGGAACGTTTGTTAATCGTGAACGCCGATGATTTTGGCCTGAGTAAAGGGCAGAACTACGGCATCCTCGACGCCTGTAAGAACGGACTGGTCACGTCCACCACCGCGCTGGTTAACGGCGCGGCTATTGACCACGCGGCTCAACTGAGCCGCCGTACGCCAGAGCTGGCGGTAGGTATGCACTTTGTGTTGACGCTGGGTGAACCGCTGACGCCGATGCCGGGACTGGCCCGTGATGGCAAGCTCGGTAAGTGGATCTGGCAGGTGGCCGAGGAAGATGCGCTGCCGCTGGAAGAGATTGAACGCGAGCTGGCGTGTCAGTATCAGCGGTTTGTCGACCTGTTCGACGCTGAGCCGACACATTTTGACAGCCATCACCATGTGCACATGATCCCGCAGATCTTCCCGCTGGTGGCCGAGTTTGCAAAATCCAAAGGCATTGCGCTGCGGATTGATCGCACCGTCCCGTATCCGTTTGCCATCCCGGAAGGGCTGCGCAGCAGCGAAGGGTTTAGCAGTGAGTTCTACGGTGAAGCTATCTCTGAAGCCCTGTTCCTGCAGGCGCTTGACGCCTCGACCGCGCGCGGTGAAGCCTCGCTGGAAATGATGTGCCATCCGGCATTTGTCGACAACACCATTATGGGCAGCGCCTATTGCTACCCAAGACTGGCGGAGCTGGACGTCCTGACCTCTGCTTCGCTGAAATATGCCATTGCGGAGCGGGGCTATCGCCTCGGCACTTACCGCGACGTGTGATCGACTGTTTTACCCCCTCAACCCTTTGCCCGGCAGCGACCCTGCCGGGCTTTTTTGTGTATGACGATCGCTGGCGAATGCTGCTATTATAGGGGTTTACCGCTTTGTCTTACTGATTGTGAATTTAACTGCTTATGAAACCGCTTCGCCAACAAAATCGGCAGATTATCAGCTACGTACCGCGCACCGAACCCGCTCCCCCCGATCACGCCGTGAAGGTTGAAGGCTTTCGCGATGTGTGGCTGCTGCGTGGAAAGTACGTTGCGTTTGTGTTGATGGGCAGCGCGTTTCGTCGTTCGCAGGCGTTCAGTATTCCGGAATCGGCCCAACGTTGGGCGGTGCAGATGCGCCAGGAAGGGGAGCTCGACGCTTAATCGCGTTGGCTGGATATAAAAAAACCGCTGAGTCAGCGGTTTTTTTATCGGTATAACGGTCTGTTTTAGCGATGCGCCAGTTCGGCATCCTCTTCGCTGTTTAACACGACTTTGTCGGTCTGGCGCAGCCACTGGCTGGTCAGGGTGCCGGCAGTCATGGAACCGCTCACGTTCAGCGCGGTACGGCCCATGTCGATCAGCGGTTCAACGGAGATCAGCAGCGCAACCAGCGTGACCGGCAGCCCCATCGCGGGCAGCACGATCAGTGCAGCGAAGGTTGCACCGCCGCCCACGCCCGCAACGCCTGCTGAGCTGACGGTAACCATACCCACCAGCGTAGCAATCCACAGCGGATCCAGCGGGTTAATGCCAACGGTCGGGGCAACCATCACTGCCAGCATGGCCGGGTAGAGACCCGCACAGCCGTTCTGACCAATGGTCGCACCAAAGGAGGCAGAGAAGCTGGCAATGGATTCCGGTACGCCCAGGCGACGGGTTTGCGCTTCGACGTTCAGCGGAATAGACGCGGCGCTGGAGCGGCTGGTGAAAGCGAAGGTCAGTACTGGCCACACTTTGCGGAAATACTTCAGCGGGCTCACGCCGTTGACGCCCAGCAGAATGCCGTGCACCACAAACATGATCAGCAGGCCAAGGTAGGATGCCACGACGAAGCTGCCCAGCTTGATGATGTCTTGCAGGTTAGAACCGGCAACCACTTTAGTCATCAGCGCCAGTACGCCGTACGGCGTCAGCTGCATCACCAGACGTACCAGCTTCATTACCCAGCCTTGCAGGGTGTCGATTGCGGTCAGAACGCGCTGGCCTTTCGGTTCATCATCTTTCAGCAGTTTCAGCGCAGCCACACCCAGGAACGCGGCGAAGATAACAACGCTGATGATAGAGGTTGGGTTAGCGCCCGTGAGGTCCGCAAACGGGTTTTTCGGTACGAACGACAGCAGCAGCTGCGGCACGCTCAGGTCAGCAACTTTGCCCACATAGTTGCTTTGAATGGCGTTCAGACGTGCGGTTTCGGCGGTGCCCTGAACCAGACCTTCAGCGGTCAGGCCGAACAGGTTAGTCACCAGCACGCCAACCAGCGCGGCGATAAGCGTGGTAAACAGCAGGGTGCCGATGGTCAGCACGCTGATTTTACCCAGCTGAGAGGCATTATGCAGACGGGCTACCGCGCTCAGAATGGAGGCGAAGACCAGCGGCATGACGATCATTTGCAGCAGTTGCACATAGCCGTTACCGACCACGTTAAACCACTGGATAGAGTCCTTCAGCACCTGGCTATCGGAACCGTAGATCAGCTGCAGCGCCAGGCCAAAGACCACACCGATAACCAGGCCGACCAGCACTTTTTTGGCCAGGCTCCACTGCTTGTGACGCGTTTGCGCCAGCGCCAGCAGTAATACGGCGAACACAATTACGTTCGCGACTAGTGGAAAGTTCATCCCCGTTCTCCTGAAGTTTTTTCACGCCGTTCGCGGCGATTTTGTGTTGCCGCGGCGGGTGTCTTTTTAGGACAAACCCGTAAAGATTTGTCTGGATGTGAGAAGGTTAACAGAACTGAAATGGTACGCTTATATCCAAATGGAATGGATTATGCCAAAAATGCGATCTTCGCCGAATTATTGCTCAGCCCGGCGATGAATGAAGCGATTAAAGTCGGTTTGTAGCGAATTTATCATCGACGATGACCAGCGTATGGCGCTGTTTTCCGGCAGCGACTGCGGCATGAACACGGCGTAGGCAAACAGCGCCATACACAAAACGCGTTCCAGCTGGTTACCTTTACGCGGTGCGAGAATCGGCAGACGAAAACGCCAGCGGCAGGGCCACAGCAGCGGGACGCCAGCAGGCGTGAGCATGTCGGCGAGAATGTGGCTTAGATAGCCCAGCACCATCCCCTGTAGGGCATCGGCGGGGACGATCCAGCTGTCCGGCACTTTCAGATAGAAAAGGGTCAGAGCGGCAAAGACGGCGAGCAGGCTGTGGGTAAAACCGCGATGACCACACATCCGCGCAATGGGTTTAGAAAGCCAGCTTAGCCGCTGCCCCAGGAAAGAACGTGGGTGGTCAATGTCAGGAAGCAAACAGGTCAATATCGCCGACGGCACGATGTGCCACCAGTCTCCTTGCGCCAGGACCGGCGTCAGTTCGGCATTTTTCGCAAATACCGCGCAGGCGATTGAAAAAAGGAGATGACCTTCCGCCGTCATGATAAAACCCATTAATCTGTGAATTCATACAGTATAGGGTTTTTATACAGTAGGCGGAAGAGGTTACAGTGTAACTCTTTGTCAAAAAATTAACGTGCCAGCCAGCCGCCGTCTACGGCGACCGTATAGCCATTAATGTAGTCAGACGCCGAGGAAGCGAGGAACACGACCGGGCCTTTGAGGTCTTCTGGCGTCCCCCAGCGTCCGGCCGGAATACGGTCGAGGATTTCCTTGCTGCGTTCAGCGTCGTCACGCAGCTGCTGGGTGTTGTTGGTCGCCATATAGCCCGGCGCGATGGCGTTCACGTTGATACCGTGTTGTGCCCATTCGTTGGCCAGCAGGCGGGTGATGCCTAATACCCCGCTTTTTGAGGCGGTGTAGGATGGCACACGAATGCCGCCCTGGAAAGAGAGCATCGACGCAATATTGATAATTTTCCCGCCGTTACCCTGTTGCAGGAACTGCTTCGCCACCGCCTGTGAGAGGAAGAACACCGACTTCAGGTTCAGGTTCATCACATCGTCCCAGTTCTTTTCGCTGAAGGTCAGCGCATCTTCACGTCGAATGGTCCCGGCGTTGTTGACCAGAATGTCGATACGGCCCGCGGCAGCCACGGCGGCGGGAACAATATCAGCAATGGCGTCAGGCTGGCTCAGATCGGCCTGAATAGCAAACATCCGACGGCCCAGCGCCGCCACTTTTTCTGCGGTTTCTTGCGGAATGCTGCGGCTGACGCTGACGATATCACATCCGGCTTCCGCCAGCCCCAGCGCCATACCCTGACCGAGACCTTTATCGCAGCCGGTGACGAGTGCGATTTTACCTTGCAGATTGAAAGCATGAAGAATCATTTCGACCCCTGTATACGGTTTTTATCATTATGAGATGACCTACAGGGTTAAAGCATAGAAGGGCGTAGTAGAAAATTCAAATAAAAATAAAACAGTGTTTCATTTTTATGATTGGGTTGGCATTTGCGGGCACAATCCGTGCCCGCATCATGATTAGCCGCACAAATTTTCGCGGGTGAGGAATTCCAGAGACGGCAGCTTCACGTCGGCCAGAGTGAAGCGCGGGTCGAGTTGACTTTCCGGAGCCGGGACAACAATGGAGCGCATGCGCGCGGCTTTGCTGGCAATCATGCCATTCACCGAGTCTTCCAGCGCCACGCAGCACAGCGGGTCGACCCCCAGCGCGGCCGCGCAGTTCAGATAGACCTGCGGATGCGGTTTGCTATAGGCCAACGTGTCGGCAGAGGCCAGCGCGTCGAACTGCTCACGCAGCTCGAACATGGCCAGCACTTTCTCCAGCATATAGAGCGGAGAGGCGGAAGCGAGGCCGACTTTTAACCCTTGCGCTTTGCACAGGGCCACGGCTTCACGCACGCCCGGCAGCAACGGGCGCGTTTGCTCAACCAGCGAAATGACGCGGGCAATCATCCGTTCCACCACGGCGGCGCGGTCCGGGCCGCTCCACGGCTGTTGACCAAACCACAGATCGACCACCAGATCGATACGTAAACCGCGGGTATCGGGAAGCTCGTGGCGACGGGTAAAATCGACGCCCAGCTCGCTCAGCACTTCGTGCTCGGCACGGTCCCACAGCGGCTCGGAATCGATCAGTAATCCATCCATATCGAATATTGCGGCGCGTATTTGACGCTCGGTGGACATAACTACCTCTCCTTTAGGGTAACGAATGCCGGTTAATGGTATATCATATCGGGCGTAAAGTCGGGCGAAAGTCACCTTCAGCGGGTAGACTTAATAAGCACTTAGCCCGAGAGACAGCGTCTTAACAAGGGGAACCCATGACGTATCAACAAGCTGGACGCATTGCCATCCTCAAGCGTATTGCCGGGTGGGTTATTTTTATTCCTGCCCTGATCTCTACGCTGATTTCCGTGCTGAAATTCATGTATGAACACAGCGCTAAGCAGCCGGGAATCGATGCCGTCATGATGGATTTTGTCCACGTGATGGTCGACATGATGCGTTTCAATACGCCATTCCTGAATCTCTTCTGGTACAACTCGCCGCAGCCGGACTTTCATAACGGTCTGAATATTCTGTTCTGGATTATTTTTGCGCTGATTTTCGTTGCGCTGGCGCTACAGGACTCCGGCGCGCGGATGGCGCGGCAGGCGAAGTTTTTGCGCGAAGGGGTGAACGATCAGCTGATTCTGGAGAAGGCGAAAGGGGCGGAAGGGATGAGTCGTGAAGCGCTGGAGGCCCGCGTCGAGGTGCCGCGTCATACCATTTTCGTGCAGTTTTTCCCGCTCTATATTCTGCCGATTATCGTGATTGTGATCGGCTACTTCGTTCTGAAGGTGCTTGGTTTCCTCTGAATGCAACAGGCCCGGCGAATGCCGGGCCTGTGATTATGCGGTTGGAATGGCGCGTGGTTTCCCCGAAGGGTCGACCGCAACATAGATAAACAGCGCCTCGGTCGCTTTATAACGCTGACCAATTGGCTCTGATGATACCTTTTTCACCCACACTTCAATATTAATCGTCACCGACGTATTGCCGCGTTTAACGCAGCGCGCATAGCAGCACACCACGTCGCCAACCGCCACCGGGCGCAGGAACGTCATCCCGTCTACCCGCACGGTCACCACGCGGCCATGGGCCACTTCTTTCGCCATAATGGCGCCACCAATATCCATTTGCGACATGAGCCAACCGCCAAAAATATCGCCGTTGGCATTGGTATCCGCAGGCATGGCTAAGGTGCGTAATACCAGCTCTCCCTGTGGAGCGTCATTCTGTAGTGTCATTATTATTCTCTGTGCTTACTTATGGTCATCTTGTGGCATATGACGATAGATATACACGCCGCTCAGCACCGTGAACACCAGCGTCAATGCCGTCAGGCCAAACACCTTAAAGTTTACCCAAATGTTTTGCGGTAACCAGAAGGCGATATAAATGTTTGCCAGCCCGCAGAGGATAAAGAACACCGCCCAGGCGAGGTTCAGCTTCGACCAAACCGCTTCCGGCAGGGTGATCTCTTTGCCCAGCATGCGTTGAATCAGCGGTTTTTTCATCACCCACTGGCTAATCAGCAGCGCACCGGCGAACAGCGCGTAGATCACGGTGACTTTCCACTTAATAAACTCATCGTTATGGAAGAAAATGGTCAGGCCGCCAAACACGGCCACCAGAATAAAGGTGATCAGCGCCATTTTTTCGACTTTACGATAGCGCACCCAGCTATAAATCAGCACCACTGCGGTGGCGACAATCAGCGCGCTGGTGGCCGCATAGATGTCATAGATTTTATAGAAGGCAAAAAAGACAACCAGCGGTAAGAAATCAAGAAACTGCTTCATACTTCGATTCCGTAGTTCAGCGCCGCCCTCTACGGGCGGCATCAGATTATTGACGAATAAGCATATACACGCGGAATAAATAGATCAGCAACAGCGCGGAAATCAGGTTGCTCAGCGTGTTAGCCACCACGGCACCAAGGTATGGCGTCAGGAAGGCAAAGCTCGATGCAAACAGCAGCAACAGCGTCTTAGCCAGCATCCAGCCAACCACCGCGGGGGCAATCAGACGAATATTGGCCCAGCCGAGACGGGTGCTGTGACGAATGGCCGAAAAGACGCCCAGCTTATCCTGCACCATGATGACCGGCGCGAAGGCCAGCACAATAGCTAACAGGATACCGGGAACCACAATCAGCATCACGCCCATCTGTATCAGGAAAGTGCTGATAAAAATCAGTACCAGCAGCTTTGGCAGCACCGGCGCGCTGGCGCCAATTGCCCGCAGTGCGCTCACCGGCTGACCGGCGGAGATCAGCTGAATCATCAGCAGAATACCGCCCGCCAGAATGGCATTTCCGATAAGCCCGGCGAAGGTGGATGCCGCGGAGGACTGCAGCAAAATTTGTTGCTGCTCCGGCGTCATGTTCTGCACCAAATCAAACAGCCCCGTGCTGCCCGCCAGATGGTCACCGGTGGTCAACGTCGCAAGCTGTTCATCGCTGGGGGAAAAGGCATGGCCAAGCACCACCGTGATAAATGAACAGAGCAAAGCAATCAGTAAAATGGTCACGAACTGATTACGGAAAAAATTACCCGTGTCACGGTATACAGACTGCGCCGTGATAGACATGCACTCTCCTTGAGTATTGCAGGTGTTAATTAGCCGGCAATTGTACCGCAAATCGCACCTGCGTAGCAGCCTCTGCGCCGGCTCCGCTAAGTATATCTTTGTAAATAGGATTCAGCGCCGGCAGGCCGTATCGTGCACGGGCGCGATTACAAGCCTCGTTAGGCTCGCCATTTTCGCCGGACATGGCGAATTCGCGGCAGGGAGAGGGGCGATTGGCATAAATGGTGCAGCTGACCGAACCGCCGATTTCCCCCGAGAGGGCCGCGCAGCGAGGCTGACGCTGGTTGGTGCCGGTCATACAGCGTAGCAAGGGGGTAACGGGCTCGGTGAGCTGCGCAGGAACAGGGCCACCGGCATCATCGGCTTCTGCCCAGTAAAAAGAGACTCGAAAATACGCACAACAGGCACCGCACGTCATGCACGGGTTGATTTCACTCATGATTACACCTGATAAAAACGCATCAACAAAATTGTCATGGTCTAAATTATCCAGCCGTTCTGATGCCGACAAGAGGCTGCAAAAAAAATTTTCCGGCAAAATCAATGAAATTGATGTGGGTAATAATTTCGCGTCTGACATAATTCACGAAAATTGATCTGGATTAATAAATGTTAAATCTAATGACTTTGTGTGATCTGTGATGGTTCAAAAGTAACTCATTGTGGGTATATTTGCCGCGCTTGAAAAACCATAATGAGGAAGTGGATATGAAAAAGTTAGCAGTGGTTGCATTGATGTTGAGTACCGTTTCCGGCGGTGCCTGGGCGCATGAAGCAGGGGAGTTTTTCATTCGTGCCGGTTCTGCAACGGTGAGGCCTACCGAGGGTTCCGATAATGTTCTCGGCAGTCTGGGGAGCTTTAACGTCAGCAACAATACGCAGCTTGGCTTAACCTTTACCTATATGGCGACGGATAACATCGGTATTGAACTGCTGGCCGCCACGCCGTTCCGCCACAAAGTCGGCACCGGCCCAACCGGTAATATTGCGACCGTTCACCAGTTACCGCCAACGCTGATGGCCCAGTGGTACTTTGGCGATGCGCAGAGTAAGTTTCGCCCGTACGTAGGCGCGGGGATCAACTACACCACCTTCTTTGATAATGATTTCAACAAAACGGGCAAAGAGGCGGGTCTTTCAGATCTGAGTCTGGATGACTCCTGGGGCGCAGCCGGGCAGGTGGGGCTGGATTATCTGATTAATCGCGACTGGCTGATTAACATGTCGGTCTGGTACATGGATATCGACACCAACGTGAAGTTTAAACACAATGGCGTCAATCAGAGCGTCAGTACCCGTCTGGATCCGTGGGTGTTTATGTTCTCCGCCGGCTACCGTTTCTGATCTTCTCTGGACAACTGGTCGTTATACGGCCAGTTTTCTCTTTTTGAGCGTGTGAAGCGTCCGCTCATTATTCCGGCAATAAACCACCGCGTTCGAGAGCATTTTGTGAAGAGATTGCAGAAAGAGCGAGAGTCCGCTCCCTTTGCTAATGCTTTGGCTAATAACCCTTCCGAATTAATCCATTGTTGTCTTGTTTCCGGCAAAAAGAGGAATACGTCTTCTTTCCACTGAACTTCACACAAAACGCCAAAAAATGAAACAAATAGCCATTATTGCTTCTCACAGATATTTAAAAATTAATAGGCTAATCATTTTTTGAAATTCAATTGCCACGGAAAGTATATTTATAATGACTTGTTGTTTTATTTTTCTATTGTAAAAGCACGCATATAATAATAAATTGCACCGCTTGCAATCGTCCTTCTTATTTTAAGAGTGGAATTGAGCTGCGTAGTTTATTTCGTAATAGTTAACTCATATACATATATTCAACAATTGATGATGGTGTTTCGTATGAAAGTTTCAATCCTGGCTGCAATTATTGCCATGTCGAGTTTCTCGGGTACTGTTTTTGCTACTGTTGACCATACTCAGGGGCAAATCGTTGGGAAGGCCGCTGATGGTACTTATTCTGTCGATCACGGTAATTCAGTCTGGAGTGGCGTAGGCGCTGAAGAAGTGACTGCCCAGCAGGTTAAAAGCTACCAAATGAATGAAGCGCTCAAAGAAGCTGAAAAAAATCAACCAGCGGTAGTAAAAAATAAACCTGTATCAACACCTTTCGTGGGTTATAAAGGTGGTAATCGTCAATCGGACAATCATAGTCACAATGAGCACGGTAGCGGTAATGGTGGAAATAATGCCGCCAACTCCCACTCCGCACACGGGCTTGGCGGTAGCGACCATGTTGGTGGCGGCCGTAGCGGTGGTGGCTTCCATTACTAATAGGCGGCCTTAGCGCCTAAGAATACGCTTGATTTTAAACACAATGTGCGGGAGATAAAATATCTCAAATAGTCTCAGCATTCTTAAAATAAGATTCAGTGCTAGCGACGAGTGCGAAAAAGACGGCTTCACGAATTCTGAATGTTTGGGCGATAGTTAATGCCGGAATATCAGTAATTACATCAGTTTCGGCTTCGTAAAACGTAATCCTGATAAAGGCTGAATGTAAGCAGGAAGGTGTCAGCCAACATGTGAGCATGCTGCTGAATTCGAGGCATTACTGACTCTTTCTGGCGATCGTTTTGAAATAACTGGCCAGCATATGGCCAGTTATTTCAAGTTAATACTTTTATAACACGACAACGGGCCGCTATTTTTTGAATAGCTCAGGTGCCCACGGTGTTGGATCAACGTCCATAAACGGCGCGCGTTCGAATCGGGACTTCAGCGCCCATGGAACGGTGCAGTCAAATATAGTCTTACAGGTGATGCCGTTGGCGCGGATGGAGTGACTGTAATCCGGTGCCTGCGACGGATCCAACTGATGACCGCGTAGTCCCGGCAGATTGGTGATGCTGACATCCCCCTGCATGCGAGTGGTCATGGCCCAGAGAATATCATCGCTGTCGAAAATATCGACATCCTCATCAACGAGAATAATGTTCTTAAGTTCGGAATAGGTGGCTAAAGCAATGAGTGCCGCCTGACCCTGGCGCCCTTCATCTGACGGTTGACGTTTTTTCACCTGCAAAATACCGAGGAACTTACCGCCGCCCGCGGTATGCGCGTACACGTTTTGTAAAAAGCCGGGAATCGCCTCTTCAACGGCATTGCGAATGCTGGCTTCCGTTGGCAGCCCGGCAAGCGTGGTGTGTTCTTCCCCCGGCCCCACTAGCGTTTGTAGAATCGCCTGGTGGCGCATGGTTACCGCTTTCACCTTAATGACGGGTAACGAGGGATTCGCTTCGCCACAGTAGCCGGGGAACTCCGGCATCGCGTGCCCGCTATCGGTATGCTGATCTTCTCTAACCCGGACGCCGGGCAGCAGTTCGCCTTCGATAATGATTTCCGCACGTGCAATGGCTTTTTCGTGGACCGCCACACCTTGTACCAGCTCCACCGGTTGCTGGCGTAATGCGCCAGCGACGCCCAGCTCGTTGTAACCAAACGGCGTGGTGGGGGCTTCAAAACAAGCGCCAATATAGATAGCCGGATCCAGACCCATATTGATGGTCACCGGCAGCGGTTTACCCGCATCTTCTGCTTTTTGACGAAACACTTCGATATGGCGACCGGCGGCGAGAAACATCGATAGCTCGTCGCGCTCCTGCACGCAGAGACGATGGATGGTCACATCGGTCAGCGAAGCATCTTCGGGATCGCTTGCCAGCACCAGCCCAAGGCAGAAAAACGGGCCTGCATCAATGGGGGTATTGGTCGGGGCCGGGAGAAGTTTACGTAGATCGAAGTCAGGATCGTCTGCGTAAAAGACCTGTTCCTGGCAGGGTGCCTGCGAGGCCGGAACGACAATGGGCGCAATCGGCGCTTTGACCGCCTGGCCGACATGCTGTGCCAGCTTCGCGGGTTCACAGCCTAACAGGAGCGCGGCTCTTTCCCGGCTGGCGTGCATACCAACAAGAATTCGGGAGTTCGGGTAGCCCTTAATGTTATTGAACATCATGGCAGGGCCGATGCGGGTCGGGCGTTTCACCGTCCCACCGGCACCGATATGACGGTAAACGCCTGCCAGTTCTGCATTGGGGTCAACGTGGTGATCGGTTTCAATATACTGGCCCTCTTGGCGCTGGAGTAATGCGATTGCGCTTCTGAGATCGTTAATCTGGTTTTTCATGTTTTGCTCCTGCTAATCATTAACCCCATTTTTATTCGAATAAGAGCGAGCATCAATTGCATCATTTATGCTATTTTGATACGTATTTTATTATCAATTTTGGTGTGAGTGATGCAATTTCGACTGATGCGCAATTTCATTGTGGTGGCTGAAGAGCTCCACATGCATCGAGCCGCAGAGCGGCTAAATATGGCGCAACCGGCACTGAGTCAGCAGATTAAAACCCTGGAAGAACGCTTAGAGGTCACGCTGTTTAGCCGCGCGCACCGCCGTTTGACGTTGACGCCAGCCGGTACGGCATTTCTCAAGAAAGCCAGAATTGCCATCGCCATGGCCGAGCAGGCCGCTGTTGATGCCAGGCAGACGGCGAGAGGCGAGCAGGGGGTGTTGAATCTGGGCTGCGTGTCGAGCGTGATGCTCGATAGCAAATTGCCAACCTATCTGCGTCAACTGCATGCGCAATGGCCTGCCGTATCAATTTCAATGATGACGGGCAATGTGCAAAGCCTGTACACCGCCGTGCAGAGCAATCAGTTAGATGTCGCCATCATCCGCGCACCGATTCCGATTCTGCCGGAAGATCTGCAAAGCCGCGCTTTTACCTCAGAAAAAACGGTGTTGGCGCTCAGCAAGCAGCATCCTCTGGCGGGCTCGTCGGCGCTGACGCTCGCATCGGTTAAGGACGATAAGTGGATTTCTTTGCGCGATCCCGAGGGCGTTGGCCTGGAGCAATATCTCTATGATGCCTGCCATAGCGCGGGTTTCCAGCCACATGTGATCCAGAATGCGACCGACGTACTCACCGTCATTAGCCTGGTGTCCGCAGGTTTCGGGATCGCGTTGCTCCCTGTTTCAGCAAAAGCGGTCAGGCTAGAGAATGTGGTCTATGTCGATATTCTCGACAGGCTAGAGGAGAGCGAATTAACGCTGGTGTGTCATCGGATCATTCGCTCAGAGGTGTTGAATAAATTTCTGCGCACGCTTGAAAGCGTTGAGTGATGTTGCCTACCGGGCGCTATGATGGCCCGCGCTCGGAGGCAATCTTCACCGCTAGCCCGGTCAGAACGCCAGCCATCAGCCAGCGCTGAATGACGGCAAACGACGGTCGGCGCAGCAGAAATAACGCGATGGTTCCTGCCGAGATTGCCACCACTGCGTTTATCGAAACGCTGATCGCAATCTGCGTCATGCCAAGCAACAACGATTGCCCCAGTACGCTGCCGTGCGCCGGGTTGATAAACTGGGGCAGCAGCGACAGGTAGACGATGGCAATTTTCGGATTGAGTAGGTTGGTCAGAAACCCCATCAGGAATAGCTTACGAGGGCTGTGTCGGGGTAATTCTTTCAGTTGAAACGGTGAGCGCCCGCCGGGGCGCACGGACTGCCACGCCATCCACAGGAGATAAAGCACGCCAGCAATGCGCAGCGCGTCGTAGGCATAGGGTACCGCCATCATCAGCGCGGTCAGGCCAAAGGCGGCGCAAATCATATAGAAAATAAAACCAAGCGCTACGCCGCCAAGAGAGACCAGCCCCGCCGCGCGTCCCTGAGAGATGGAGCGGGAAATCAGATAGATCATATTCGGCCCTGGCGTGAGTGCCATGCCAAGAGAGACGAGCGCGAAGGCGAGAATGTTATGGGACTCTGACATGAAGGACTCCTGCGAGGCGATGTTTTTTTATCCTATGCCATTCTGTTTTGTTCCGCGAGGCAATTGTTAGTAGGGGATTAATTCCGCGAGCGCACGCGTTTACACCCACGGCGACGGTGATATCGGACTAAAAAAAAGCCCGCATTGGATGCGGGCAAAAAATACTGGAAGCAATGTGAGCAATGTCGTACCGAATATCTGAGCGTTTGACTCAACTATTCGGTAATGAGAAAGATAATGCTTCTCATTTAATATATCAACCCTATTTTTTGTGGGAAACGCAATGGCTTCTGTGGGTGTGGAAATAGGGTGGGGAATAAAGGGCCGCCCCGCGGAAGCGGGGCGGCCTGAAGGGCTACGCGACTTTCGTCGCCGCTTTCATGCTTTGGACAAAGCTTTTCAGTTCATTGAGCATCGCCTGCGGATTCTCGACGTTGCGTTCGATGATCTTCACAATTGCCGAACCGGAAATGGCCCCGGCGGCTCCGGCATCAATTGATGCCGCAACCTGATCCGGCGCAGAAATCCCAAAGCCCTGCAGCGGCGGCGCAGCGTTGTACTCTGCCAGCTTGGCGACCAGGTGATGCAGCGGCAGGGCGGCGCGGGTTTCGGTACCCGTCACGCCAGCGCGGGAGAGCAGATAAGTGTAACCACGGCCATGTTCGGCAATCTGGCGCAGTAAATCATCATCGGCATTTGGCGGGCAGATGAAAATTGGCGCGACGTTGTGACGCAGGGCCGCCTGACGGAACGGTGCAGACTCTTCCACCGGCACATCGGCAACCAGTACTGAATCCACGCCGACGCGAGCGCATTCCGCGTAGAACTCATCGATACCGCGGTTGAATACCAGGTTGGCGTACATCAGCAGGCCGATAGGGATGGCCGGATATTTCTGGCGAATCGCCGCCAGCATTTCGAAACACTGGGTTGGCGTTACACCCGAAGCAAACGCGCGCAGGGTCGCGTTCTGGATGGTCGGGCCGTCGGCCAACGGGTCGGAGAACGGAATGCCCAGTTCGAGGGCGTCTGCACCGCCTTCGATCAGCGCATCAATGATTTTCAGCGACTGTTCCGGGTTTGGATCGCCTAAGGTCACGAAGGGAACAAAGGCGCCTTCCTTACGGGCCTTCAGTTGAGCAAACAGGTTGTCATAGCGTTCCATCAGATTTCCCCTCGCGCTTTCAGAATATCGTGTACGGTAAAGATGTCTTTGTCGCCGCGGCCGGAGAGGTTCACTACCAGCAGCTGCTCTTTTTCCGGGTTTTCGCGCATCATTTTCAGCGCGTGAGCCAGGGCGTGGGACGACTCCAGCGCCGGGATAATCCCTTCGTGGCGGCTCAGTTCTTTGAAGGCGTCGAGCGCTTCGTTATCGGTAATGGACACGTACTCTGCGCGACCGATGCTGTTCAGGAAGGCGTGCTGCGGCCCTACTGACGGGAAATCCAGACCGGCGGAAATCGAGTAAGACTCTTCAATCTGGCCTTCATCGGTCTGCATCATCGGTGACTTCATGCCGAAGTAGATGCCCACGCGGCCATGCTTCAACGGCGCGCCGTGCTCGCCGGTTTCGATACCGTGACCGGCAGGCTCAACGCCAATCAGGCCGACGCTGGTCTCGTCAATAAAGTCGGCGAACATACCGATGGCGTTGGAGCCGCCGCCGACGCAGGCAATCACCGCATCCGGCAGGCGACCTTCTTTCTCACGCACCTGCACTTTGGTCTCTTCACCGATCATGCGCTGGAACTCACGCACGATGGTTGGGAATGGGTGTGGGCCCGCGGCGGTGCCGAGCATGTAGTGCGCGGTTTCGTAGCTGCCAGACCAGTCGCGCAGCGCTTCGTTACAGGCATCTTTCAGGGTCGCGGAGCCACTGTGTACTGCGATAACTTCCGCGCCCATCAGGCGCATACGGAACACGTTCGGCGACTGACGCTCAATATCTTTCGCACCCATATAGATGCGGCACTTCAGGCCGAGTAGGGCACAGGCAAGCGCAGACGCCACGCCGTGCTGACCAGCGCCGGTTTCGGCGATGATTTCGGTTTTGCCCATTCGTTTTGCCAGCAGCGCCTGACCCAGCACCTGGTTGGTTTTGTGCGCGCCGCCGTGCAGCAGGTCTTCACGCTTGAGGTACAGCGTGGTTTTGGTGCCCGCCGTCAGGTTGCGGCACTTAGTGAGCGCCGTTGGGCGGCCAGCATAGTTTTTCAGCAGGTCGGTAAATTCGGCCTGGAAATTGGGATCTTTCTGTGCGCTAACAAATGCTTCTTCCAGTTGACGCAGGGCCGGCATCAGAATCTGCGGAACGTACATTCCGCCAAATTCGCCGAAATAGGGGTTCAGTAAAGTACTCATTATTGCTCCTTAATATGCGCGCAGCGTCTGAAACACCGAGGCCAGTTTGCTGGCGTCTTTAATGCCCGGTTTTGACTCGACACCTGAATTGAAATCCAGCCCGGCGCAGCCGCTTTTGGCTGCCTCTACGCAGTTGTCTGCGCCTAACCCACCGGCCAGCATCACGTTGCTGAGATCCTGACCTTGTAACAGAGACCAATCAAAACGCTGGCCGGTGCCGCCCTGACCGTTGTCGAAGAGATATTTGTCGACATGATTCAGATTGCGCGGCGGCAGTGCGTCGGCCACGCTCAGCGCTTTCCAGATTTGCACGCCGTCCGGCAATTCAGCCCGCAGGGCGTCAATATAGGCCTGGTCTTCATCACCGTGCAGTTGCACCGCACGCAGCGATAACGTGGTGGCAAGCGCGATCACCTCTGCCTGCGACGTATTGCGAAACACGCCGACGTAGCTTAGCGGCGCGGCGGCTATCACCTCACGGGCCTGCTCCACGCTGACTGCACGCGGCGACGCGGGTACAAATATCAGGCCTCCGTAAATCGCGCCGGCTTCATAGGCCGCCTGCGCATCCTGGGCGCGGGTCAGGCCACAGACTTTATTTTCCCCCAGCAGCACGCGGCGGACGGCGGCATTGAGGTCGTCGTGAGACATCATCGCCGAACCGATCAGGAAGCCGTTGGCGAAGTGGGCCAGCTCGCGAACCTGCGCGTTGGTGTTAATACCGGATTCGCTGATGACCGTCACATCGTGGCCCAGACGCGGCGCCAGCTGGCGGGTGCGGTTGAGGTCGATGGAGAGGTCACGCAGGTCGCGGTTATTAATGCCGACGACTTTGGCCTTCAGCGCAATGGCGCGTTCCAGCTCTTCCTCGTTGCTCACTTCGGTCAGCACGCCCATATTCAGACTGTGCGCCACGGCGGCGAGCTGACGATACTGTTCGTCGTCCAGCACCGAGAGCATCAGCAGGCAGGCGTCCGCCTGGTGGAGGCGCGCCAGGTAGATCTGGTAAGCGTCGATGATAAAGTCTTTGCACAGAATCGGCTGCGGCGCGATTTGGCTGACGATCGGCAGGAAATCGAAGCTGCCCTGGAAATACTTCTCGTCGGTTAAAACCGAAATCGCCGATGCGTAGTGTTTGTACACGTTGGCGATACGCGCCGGGTCGAAATCATCGCGGATCACCCCTTTCGACGGCGAGGCTTTTTTACATTCCAGAATGAACGCCGTGCGGGTGCCACGCAGCGCGTCATAGAAACTACGCTGGCTTGGCTGTACGTCATTCTGGAACGAGGCTAACGGTTGTTGTTGTTTGCGGGCTGCTACCCAAATCGCTTTATCGGCCACGATTTTTGCTAATACGGTCTGCATTTTTTATCCTCTTGCCGCTAATGCGGTGACGCGGTCGTAGGCTGCGCCGCTGTGCAACACATCGAGCACTTTCTTGACGTTGGCCTTCAGGTCCTCATGACCGTATAGGCGCATCAGCATGGCGACGTTAACCGCCACTGCGGACTCATGCGCAGCTTCACCTTTACCTTGTAGTAAGCGCGTCAGAATGTCACGGTTTTCTTCCGGCGTACCGCCTGCCAGCTCGGCCTGATGGTAAGGCTTGAGGCCAAAGTCGTCGGCGGTCAGCTGATAACTTTTAATTTCGCCGTTGTTCAGTTCGGCCACCACGGTCGGCGCGTGTAGCGAGACTTCATCCATACCGCCGCTGTGGACGACCGCCGCACGTTCATAGCCCAGTACGCGCAGGGTTTCAGCAATCGGCAGTACCAGCTCCGGGCTGTAAACGCCAATCAGCGCCAGCGGCGGGTGCGCCGGGTTAATCAATGGGCCCAGCACGTTGAACAGGGTGCGGGTTTTCAACTGTTGGCGAACCGGCATCGCATGGCGGAAACCGGTGTGGTATTTCGGTGCGAACAGGAAACACACGCCGAGTTCATCCAGCGCCTGACGCGATTTGTCGGCGTTCATATCGAGATTAATCCCGAAGGCGGCCAGCAGGTCGGAAGAGCCAGACTTACTGGAGACGCTGCGGTTGCCGTGCTTGGCGACTTTCAGCCCACACGCCGCGGCAACGAAGGCGCTGGCGGTGGAAATGTTGATGCTGTTGCTGCCGTCGCCGCCGGTACCAACGATATCAGCAAACGGATAGTCCGGACGTGGGAACGGCGCGGCGTTTTCCAGCAGCGCGGTGGCGGCACCGGCGATTTCATTCGGGCTTTCACCACGAATTTTCATGCTCACCAGCGCGGCGGCCAGCTGCTCCGGCTTCACTTCACCGCGCACCACCGCAGAGAACAGCACATGGCTCTCCTGCTGGCTCAGCGTTTGCGCCTGATACAATTTTTCCAGAATCGGCTGGAGAGTGTTGCTCTGCTCCAGCTTCTGCAGCGCCCATGCCAGGGTTTGTTCCAGCAGGCGTGCGCCCTGCGTGGTGAGGATCGATTCCGGATGGAACTGGAAACCGCAGACGCGATCGGCATCGTGCCGGACCGCCATCACCATTCCGTTAAAGTGGGCGTTGATGGTTAAACCTGCCGGAATATTGCTGCCTACCAGCGAGTGGTAGCGGGCGACCGGCAGCGGATTACTTAAGCCGTCGAACATGGCCTGACCGTCGTGTTCAATGCTGGACGCTTTACCGTGCAGGATTTCGCCAGCCTGGCCGACGTAGCCGCCGTAGGCTTCCACAATGGCCTGATGGCCAAGACAGATGCCGATAATGGGCAGCTTACCGCGCATACGCGTTAGTAACTCCGGCATGCAGCCTGCTTCCGACGGTGCCCCCGGGCCGGGAGAGAGCATCAGCACCGGGTTGTCCATGGTGCCGAGGCGGTCGATTAAGGTTTGTGCCGGAACGTGATTACGGTAAATCACCACGTTATGCCCGTTCGCGCGCAGCTGATCTGCCAGGTTGTACGTAAAGGAGTCGATATTATCGAGCAGCAGAATGTCAGCCATCAGAAAATCTCCTGTGCATGATGGGCGGTGGCGATGGCGCGCAGAACCGCACGCGCTTTATTACGGGTTTCATCGGCTTCAGACTGCGGGACAGAATCCAGCACCACGCCTGCGCCGGCCTGTACGGTGGCGATCCCGTTTTCAACAAACGCCGAACGGATAACGATGCAGGTGTCGAGGTCGCCGTGGGCGGTAAAGTAGCCCACCGCGCCGCCGTAGCTGCCGCGACGCTTGCCTTCAGCGGCGGCAATCAGCTGCATTGCGCGAACTTTCGGCGCGCCGCTGAGGGTGCCCATATTCATGCAGGCGCGGTACGCATGCAGTACATCGAGGTCCTGACGCAGTTCGCCGACCACGCGGGAGACGAGGTGCATCACGAAAGAGTAACGGTCTACCTTTGTCAGATCGGCCACGTAGCGGCTACCTGGCGTACAGATGCGGGCCAGATCGTTACGCGCGAGGTCAACCAGCATCAAATGTTCGGACAGCTCTTTGTGGTCGGTACGCATCTCCAGCTCAATGCGGCTGTCGAGGTCACGATCCAGCGAGCCGTCGGCGCGGCGGCCGCGCGGGCGAGTACCGGCAATCGGGTAGATTTCAATCTGACGGTTGGTGGCATCGTACTTCAGCGAACTTTCCGGCGACGCGCCGAACAGGGTGAAATCGTTATCCTGCATAAAGAACATGTACGGGCTGGGGTTGCTCTTCTTCAGCACATCATAAGCGGCCAGCGGGGAAGGGCACGGCAGCGAGAAGCGGCGAGACGGCACCACCTGGAAAATTTCTCCAGCGCGAATGGCTTTCTGCATTTTGCGCACCACGTCGCCGTACTCTTCGTCGCTTTGATTGGTTTCGCAGCGCATCTCTTTAATGGTGTGTACCGGCAGGGCCGTCGGCGGTTCGTTCAGCTGCTGGCGTACCTGCGCGATGCGCTGCAGCAGGCGATCTTTTTCCGACTCAGACGGGGTAAACAGGCTCGCCTGAATGCGCGTGTTTTTGGTCTGGTGATCGATTACCAGCAGCGTCTCGGCGAGATAGAAGCAGTAGTCCGGGCAGGCAGTGTCGCTTTCAAGCTGCGGTAAATCCTCAAAACCGGCGACCAGGTCATAGGCGAACAGGCCGCCGAAGAACATCGCTTCACGCTCGTCCTGCGGGACAGAGACCAGTTCTTGCAGCAGGCGGAAGGCGTCAAACACCGACAGCGAGCACAGGCGCGCATCTTCATCCAACAGCGCGCTGACCGAAGGGAAACGCAGCACGCGGCCGTTCGGCTGGCGGGTGTTCTCCACGCCGGCAGGCAGTGCGGCATCGAGCAGCGGCAGCAGGGACGCGCCGTTATCGGAAAGCGCCTGCAACGTGACGGTATCGCCCAGCGCGGTGATGCGCAGCGCACTATCGACCAGCAGCAGGCTTTTTAAGTCGTTTTTGCTATCAATATCAGCTGATTCAAGCAGCAGCGTCGCCGGGCGCGCGCCGCACAGCTGGTGGAACAGTGCGGTGGGGTTTTCACGGTAAATCGCGTCGCTGGTCAGAAGCTCGAGCATAGGTTTTTGTGTTTGCATCGTTGTTCTCGCCTGTTCTGTCTCTTTTTTGCTTAATAAAAAGCCCGCTCATTGGCGGGCTGGGTATCTGTATGCTTTACGCAGACGTGATGACTCCGCCCTATCGGGAAGTACGCCACCAACCGCCGTGCAGAGCAATCATTTTACGTGTCATTTGCAGATACCTTACTAAGTGAACTTGCGTACTAGTTAACTAGTTCGAGGGGGCAAAGTCAACCCCTGATTTCAGAATTTCCCGTAATCCCGCTATGATAGGCCGCTAACAACGCTGAGTCGTATAAAGGAAGCCGTTTTGAGCGATACCAATTACGCAGTGATTTACGATCTGCACAGCCACACCATCGCCTCGGATGGCCGCCTGACGCCGGAAGAATTGGTGCACCGCGCCGGGGAGATGCGGGTGGGAACGCTCGCTATCACCGATCACGACACCGTCGACGGCATTCCTCGGGCACAGGCGGAAATTGCCCGCGCCGGGCTGCCGCTCACCCTGATTACCGGCGTGGAAATTTCTACGCTGTGGGAAAATCACGAAATTCATATCGTCGGGCTGAATATCGATATTGCCAACCCGACGCTCACTGCCTTTTTAAACGCGCAGATCGATCGCCGACAGCAGCGCGGACAAATGATCGCCGAGCGCCTGGAGAAAGCGCATATTCCGGGCGCCTGGGAAGCCGCGCTGAAAATGGCCGAAGGCGGAGCGGTCACCCGCGGCCATTTTGCCCGCTTTCTGGTCGAGCAGGGCAAAGCCAGCAATATTGGCGATGTTTTCAAAAAATATCTCGCACGTGGGAAAACCGGTTACGTTCCGCCGCAGTGGTGTACAATAAAGGAAGCTATTGATGTCATTCATCATTCGGGTGGCGTAGCGGTCATTGCTCACCCGGGGCGGTATAACCTGTCCGCCAAGTGGCTGAAAAGGTTGCTGGCACACTTTAGCGAACACGGCGGCGACGCGATGGAAGTTGCCCAGTGCCAGCAGGCGCCGCACGAGCGCGCTCAGCTTGCCACCTATGCCCGCGAATACGGTTTACTGGCGTCACAAGGGTCGGATTTCCATCAACCCTGCCCGTGGATTGAGCTGGGACGTAAACTGTGGTTACCCGCAGGCGTCGAAGGTATCTGGCAGCGCTGGGAGCAGCCGCAGAATACAACTGAGAGGGAAGTATGAGTCAGTTTTTTTATATCCATCCGGATAACCCGCAGGCACGTCTGATTAATCAGGCGGTCGAGATAGTGCGTAAGGGGGGCGTCATCGTTTACCCAACCGACTCTGGTTACGCGCTGGGCTGCAAAATTGAAGATAAAGGCGCGATGGAGCGTATTTGCCGCATCCGTCATCTGCCGGACGGCCACAACTTTACGCTGATGTGCCGCGACCTGTCCGAACTGTCGACCTACTCCTACGTCGACAACGTGGCGTTTCGTCTGATGAAAAACAACACGCCGGGCAACTACACCTTTATCCTGAAAGGGACCAAAGAGGTGCCGCGCCGCCTGCTACAAGAGAAACGTAAAACGATTGGCATGCGCGTGCCGTCCAACCCGATCGCCCAGGCGTTGCTCGAGACGTTAGGTGAGCCAATGCTCTCTACCTCGCTGATGCTGCCGGGCAGTGAATTTACCGAGTCCGATCCGGAAGAGATTAAAGACCGTCTGGAAAAGCAGGTGGATTTGATTATTCACGGTGGTTATCTTGGCCAGCAGCCGACTACGGTGATTGACCTGACCGAGGACTCGCCGGTGGTGCTGCGTGAAGGCGTCGGTGATGTGAAGCCGTTCCTGTAGTCACCTGTACCCGGTGGCGTCTGCCGCCGGGTTGTTTCCCTGCCTTGCTAGCGCCACTGAATATTATCTTTGTTGCTTTTCGAAACATTGCACTCTTCGCACATAATTTGCAGGTTGGTGATTTCTAACGCCAACTGTGGGTAGTACGAACGTGGTTTTATATGGTCAACATGCATGACCAGGCCGTTTTTTGGCCCTCGCCCACATACGCAGCAGGTGTTGCCGTAGCGTTTAAATGCCTGGTAGCTCAGCTTACGCCACTCTTTCGAGGCGTAAAATGTGCTGGCTGAGCGCTTCATTTTCTCTTCCGCCTGGCGGCGTCTTTCTTCCTGACTGCGGCGAATCTGCGCAAATAAGCCAAGGTTGTCTTCTTCATCCGCGCGTTTCAGAAATTCGCTATTGGCGAACAGTGTGCCTTCGCGCGTGATGTCTATTTCATGTCCCCATGCATCCCTGGGTTTTAATCGGCCCTGCTCATCATAGCGTTCCCACGCAGCCAGCGTTCGTCTGGCTTTCCGTTCCTGCCATTGATACCAGATGGCAAAGAGTGCGCCGAGCGCCTTTTCAATTACGATCATCTACGTCTAATCCTGGTCCATAATCAATCATATCTGTGGCTTGCCGACAGCCGTGAACTGAGGCAAACGTAACGTGGAAGAGCATTCATCTTAAACTTCGTGTAGTATGTCGGACCACGTTTGTCTGCGTGTGCACATAACGGTGTCCGCAGAAGAAAAAGTATTTACACAACAATAAGTTATTATTTTTATGCTAACTTGTTGTTTCATAAAGTATACCAGACGCCTGTGAAGGCGACACCTGAAGGAAGCTCTATGAGCGATAAAAGCGAAAAACTGCAAAAAGTGCTGGCACGTGCCGGCCACGGCTCCCGTCGTGAAATTGAAACGATTATTGAAGCGGGCCGCGTGAGCGTCGATGGCAAAATCGCCAAGCTGGGCGATCGCGTTGAAGTGATCCCGGGCCTCAAAATTCGTATCGATGGACATCTGATCTCCGTTAAAGAATCTGTCGAACAGATCTGCCGCGTCCTGGCCTACTACAAACCAGAAGGCGAACTCTGTACCCGTAACGACCCGGAAGGGCGTCCGACCGTGTTTGATCGTCTGCCGAAACTGCGCGGCGCGCGCTGGATTGCCGTGGGCCGTCTTGACGTGAATACCTGTGGTCTGCTGTTGTTCACCACCGACGGTGAACTGGCTAACCGCCTGATGCACCCAAGTCGTGAAGTTGAGCGTGAGTACGCGGTGCGTGTCTTTGGTGAAGTGGACGACAATAAAGTACGCCAGCTTTCTCGCGGCGTGCAGCTGGAAGATGGCCCGGCAGCGTTCAAAACCATCAAATTCAGCGGTGGCGAAGGCATCAACCAGTGGTACAACGTGACCCTGACCGAAGGCCGTAACCGTGAAGTCCGTCGTCTGTGGGAAGCGGTAGGGGTACAGGTAAGCCGCCTGATCCGCGTGCGCTATGGCGATATCCCGCTGCCGAAAGGGCTGCCGCGCGGCGGTTGGACCGAGCTGGACCTGGCGCAGACCAACTACCTGCGCGAGCTGGTTGAGCTGCCGCCGGAAACCTCGTCAAAAGTGGCGGTGGAAAAAGACCGGCGTCGCATGAAGGCGAATCAGATTCGTCGCGCCGTGAAGCGTCACACGACTACCGGCAATAATGCGAATAACGGCAACCGTCGTTCCAGCACGCGTAATAACCCGAAAGGGTAAGCACCTGTGTTCCGGCGGGCCACCGCCGGAACTTTATTCCCGCATTTCTCTTCTCCTGTGATTCTATTCACACTTCTGTATAAAGACAAAAAACAGGAATTCCTCAGACAAAGAACGCAAAGTGATAAAATAGCGTCCGCCATATACTGATGCCACAGATTACTCAAACAGGTAGCCCGAAATGGAAACAACGAAAAAACTCTCGGCAAGCTATGTGGTTATCGGCGTTAAAGAAAAGATAGGCTATGGCTTTGGCGATTTTGCCTCTAATTTATCCTTCGGTTTCGTTTCGCTTTTTTTATTATTCTTCTATACCAATATCTTTGGCATTAGCGCTGTCCAGGCCAGCCTGATCTTTGTTATTGCACGGGTTGTGGACGCCATCTTTAATATTCTGATTGGCTTTGCCATTGATAAAACCCACAGCCGCTATGGCAAGCTCCGTCCCTGGTTATTATATGGATCAATACCGCTTGGGCTGCTGACCGTGTTGTGTTTCCTGCCGCTGGGCGGCGAAGCGAAATTCTGGTTTGCGCTGTGTTCTTATACCATTTATTGTCTGGCCTACACGGCGGTAAACACCCCGTATTCGGCGATGACCAACCGCTTAACCCAGCATGAGGCTTCGCGTTCGTCGCTGTCGGTGTATCGCTTTGTGCTGGCGATCGTCGGCTATCTGATTGTTTCAACCACCGCGGATATCCTTATTTCACCGTTTGACGACAAGCAGATGGGCTACGTTTTCGCCGTCTCCTGCTTTGCACTGCTGGCGACCTTCTTGTTCCTCGCCTGTTTTGGCATGACCAAAGAGCGCGTGGGAGAAGAAGAAGATACGCCTGCGCCGACCCTGAAAGAAATGTTCCGCGCCGTGATGGGCAATGGCCCTTTGATTAACCTGTCGCTGTTTACCGTCTTCTTTTATATCGCCTATACCGTGTGGATGGCGATTGCCATTTACTTTATTAAATACATTATCGGCAATGAAGGTTTTACCTCTTCATTTTTTATGATTCAGTCGGCCGCCTATATTTTAGGAACGGTCGTCTCTGAGAAAGTCATCGCCATGATGGGGAAAAAGAAAATGACCCTGCTGGCGCTGCTGATTGGCGTACTGGGCGTGCTGATGCAGTATTTTGTCGCCGGGAATAATATCTGGTTAATTATGACCGGGGTGTGCCTGTTCAGTATTACCTTAGGCATGGGATTCGTCGCCATGTGGTCCATGATTGCGGATACCGTGGAATATGCGGAATGGCATCACGGCGTGCGTACCGAAGGCGCGATATACGGCTTCTTTAACTTTATTACCAAAATTGCAATGGCGATCGGCGGCGGCTGTGCCGGGTGGATGCTGGATTATTACCACTATGATGCCGCCAGCATTAGCGCCAGTGCGTTAAGCGGTATCAATATCCTGATGACGCTGTTCCCCGGCGCCATGTTCGCGATAAGCGCTATTTTTGTCGCCAGCTACTCGCTCGATGAAAAAACCTACCGCGATATCGTTCAGAAAATCAGCCTGCGTAAGCAGAACGCGCTTTAACCTCAGGGAGTCGAGACATGAATCGTGATTTTAAAACCCTTATTGCCGCGATGAGCGCCGAAGACAAAGTGGCGCTGCTCAACGGCAGCGGCCTGTGGCGCACGGCCAGTCTGCCGCAGCACGGTATTGACGATATTGTCATGACCGACGGCACCTACGGCGTGCGCTACAGCAGCGCGCAGATAGACGGTAGTGAAAAATGGAGTATGGATGATTTTATCTCCGTGATTACCCAAACCGCAGACCAGGCCAACGCCGAGGAATCGGCGGCGAAAGGCGGCAGCGAAGCCTTGTTCAGCGCCTCGCTGCCGGCCACCTGTTTCCCGAACGGCTCAAGCCTCGCCTGTAGCTGGGATATCGATCTGGTCTATCAAATGGGTCAGGCGCTGGGCCGCGAGTGCCAGCATATGGGCGTCGGGATACTGCTGGGGCCAGGTATCAACATTCGCCGCACGCCGCTAGCCGGGCGCGGTTATGAATACTACGCCGAAGATCCGGTTGTCAGCGGGGATATCGCGGCGGCATTGATCAACGGCCTGCAGGATGAAGGCGTTGGCGCCAGCCTGAAGCACTTTGCTGCCAACAACTCGGAGTACCGCCGCACGGAAATGGACTCCATTATTGAAGAGCGTGCGTTGCGTGAAATCTATCTTGCGGGGTTCCAGCGCGCGATTGCGAAGTCGCAGCCGTGGACGGTGATGTCTTCCTACAACCGGCTGAACGGTGTGCAAACGTCACAGGATCCGTTCCTGTTGACCCAGGTGTTGCGTGACGAGTGGGGCTACCAGGGGCTGGTGATGTCCGACTGGTATGGCGTGAAGGATCGTCCCGCATCGCTGCTGGCGGGTAACGATCTGGCGATGCCGGAAACCCGGCGCGATAAACAGACGCTGCTGGCGGCGATTGAATCCGGCGAAGTACCGATGTCGGTGGTCGATCGCGCCTGCCTGCGGATGCTGGAACTGCTGGATAAGGTGCAACGCCACCGTCGCCCCAATGCGCAGGCCGATTTCCCGGCGCATCATGCGCTTTCGCAGCAGTTGGCCGCAGAATCTATTGTACTGCTCAAAAATGAAGACGCCATACTGCCGCTGCGTCCGGAGAAAACGCCGCGTATTGCCGTGGTGGGTAAACCGGCGCAGGAGCCGGTGATTCAGGGTTCCGGCTGCGCAACGACGGTACCGTATCTGCTTGACCGTCCGTTAGATGAAATTTTCGACCTCGCGGGCGATGATTTCAGCGTGCGGTGGGCGGTGGGCGCGCCTGACGATCTGCGCGATGACGAAGCGGCGTTGGCCCAGGCGAAAGCCGTGGCGCAGGAGGCCGATGTGGCGGTCATCTTCGTCAGCACCGCGGTAGGCGAAGACGGTGAAAACGGTGACCGCCAGGACCTGAATATTCTGGCCGTGCACGAGCGCCTGATTCGCGAGGTAGCCTCTGTGCAGCCGAATGTCGTGGTGGTGCTGGCCAACAGCGATGCGGTGGTGATGCCGTGGCTGGGCGACTGCAAAGCGCTGCTGGAAACCTTCTTTGCCGGGCAGGGCATGGGCCGCGCGGTAGCGGAAATTTTGTTCGGGTTACGTAACCCAAGCGGCAAACTGACGGTGACGGTACCGAATACGCTGGAAGAGACCCCAGCCTGGCTACAATACCCGGGGGAGAATCTGCGCCACCATTACGGTGAGGGATTATTCGTGGGCTATCGCTACTACGATAAACGCTGTCTGAATCCGCTCTTCCCGTTTGGTTTTGGCTTAAGCTATACGCAGTTTGCCTATGACAATCTGCTGCTGTCGACAACGCGCGTGGGGGCGGATGATACGCTAACCGTCACCGTTGATTTACATAACGTGGGCGCGTATGACGGTAAAGAGGTCGTTCAGCTGTACGTTTCCGCACCAAAAGGCGAGCTGATTCGTGAAGTGCGTGCCTTAAAGGGCTTTACTAAAGTCGCATTGGCCGCCGGGGAAACCCGCCGTGTCAGCCTGCAGCTGCCGATCGCCGAGCTTGCCTGCTATCATCCGGGTCTGGCCGATTGGGTTATTACGCCTGGCGAATGGCATCTTCACGTGGGGGCGTCATCCCGCGATCTGCCGCTGAGCGCGACGTTTGAGATTGATTGCCCGCCACGCTACGTGCCGCTGCGCGATGATAACTCGTTGCAACAGCTGATTCAGCAGCCGGAAGCCTTTGCCCGGGTCGTACAGCTGATTGCCGGAAAAAGTCAGATTCCTGCGGAACAGGTACGAGAGAAGCTGATTCGCCTGGCGCCCGATCTGTTCTGCGGTCTGCTGATTGCGCTGACCGAGTTTCTGGCGCTGGACATCGAGCGTGATGAACTGAACGCGGTGTTGGCCGGAACAAACTAACCGCTAATAACAGGAGAAGGCGCGTGTTTCCTTTTTCAGTGACGCATCCTCGCCCGGCCGCCCATGCCGAGCGGCAGACGGCGAGCGGCTACGAGCTGATCGCCTTTGACGCGGAGAAACTCAACGTTTTTGCGGCGGAGGTTCGCTACTGTGAGCCGCACTGGCATCCGGCACCGGAGCTTATTACGGTGCTTCGCGGGCGGTTTTCGCTGGCGGTGGGGCAGCAAAGCGTAGCGCTTCACGCGGGGGAGATGCTGTATATCAATGCCGAAGAGGTACACGCGCTGAGCGCGGAAGAAGACGGCAGCCAACTGGTGACCGTGCAGTTTTCACCGGGACTGTTTGATGAACTGCACCCGGCGCCATTGCTGAACTGGCGAACGCATCGCCACGCCATGACGCCAGCCGACAGCGCCGTTTTCCCCCGGCTACAGTCGCTGCTGGCGCGAATTATCGACAACGATGCGCCGTTTCAGCGCATTGCGGCTATCTATCTGCTGCTGGATGCGCTGGTGGCAGCCGGGCAACCGACTCAGCGGGCTGAAAGTTCGTTGCGGGAAGATGCGATGATTAAAGAGGGGATTGATCACATTAATCAGCACTTCGACCAACCGCTGACCTTGAGCGATGTTGCCGAGCATAGCGGCATGAGTTACTCGTACTTTTCCCGGCTGTTTAAAAAGGTCAGTCGACACAATTTCAAAGAATATCTGACGCTGGTGCGGCTGAACAAAGCCCGCACCCTGCTACGTGACACCCGCACGCCGATCACCGACATCAGCCACAGCTGTGGTTTTCAGGAACATAAGGCGCTAATTGCCGCCTTTAATAAGTACTGTGGGCTGACGCCAACCGAGTACCGTAAACGCTTTATTTCGCGACAGAATTTAGCGGAAAGTACGCTGGCACAGGGCGAAGATTGCCTGTGCCTGCCGCTCAACACCGCGCTGCTCGACAGGCTAACGCAGCTTAGTAATCAATCCCAATCTGCGCCTTAATCCCGGCTTCAAACGCATGCTTGACGGGCCGCAGTTCGCTGACGGTATCGGCGTAGTCGAGGATATCGCGGTGGCAACCGCGGCCAGTGATGATCACCGTTTGATGCTGCGGTCGCGCTTTCAGCGCCGTTAATACCTCTTCCAGCGGCAGATAGTCATAGGCCACCATGTAGGTCAACTCGTCGAGTACGACCATATCCAGCGTCTCGTCGGCCAGCATCCGTTTGGCGTGCTGCCATACTGCAAGGCAGGCTTCCGTGTCGCTTTCGCGGTTCTGAGTGTCCCAGGTAAACCCGGTGGCCATCACCTGAAATTCAACGCCCAGCGGTTCGAGCAGGTTACGCTCACCGTTTGGCCACGTGCCTTTAATGAACTGAATCACCCCGACGTTATGGCCGTGGCCGACCGCGCGGGTGGCGGTACCGAAGGCGGCAGTGGTTTTGCCTTTGCCATTGCCGGTAAACACAATCACGATCCCTCGTGTGTCCTGGGCGGCAGCGACGCGGGCAGCGACGCGCTCTTTCACGCGTTGCTGGCGTTCACGGTAACGTTCATCACTCATTGGGCAATTCCTGGTTTACGCCCGGGTTGGGCATCAAAAGTCATACCGGTTTTCCGGCGGCTATCATCGCCCATCAGCCACAGATACAGCGGCATGATATCGGCAGGGGTTTTGAGCTTCAGCGCATCTTCCGTCGGGAAGGCGCTGGCGCGCATTTTGGTTCGCGTACCACCGGGGTTAATGCAGTTGACGCGCAGCTGACCCTGATACTCTTCGGCCAGCACCTGCATCATACCTTCGGTGGCGAATTTCGACGCCGCGTAGGCTCCCCAGTTGGCACGCCCTTGACGCCCCACGCTGGAGGAGGTGAAGACCAGCGAACCGGCATCCGATTGCTGCAGCAGCGAGAGCAGCGCCTGGGTTAACATAAAGGTACCGTTGACGTTAACCTGCATCACCTGCTGCCAGACCTGCGGATCCTGCTCGCTCATCGGGACCACGTCCCCCAACAGCCCGGCGTTATGCAACACGCCATCAAGACGCGGGTAGTGCAGACCTATCTGCTGCGCGACCTGCTGGCAGCCTTGCGGGGTGCAGGTTAGCAGATCCAGCGTATACCAACGGACCGGTAATTCACTGATATTGCTGATTTCCTGCGCAACTGAACGTAATTTTTCTTCGCTACGACCTAATAAAATGACGCTGGCGCCATAGCGCGCGTAGGTGATAGCGGCTTCTCGCCCGATACCGTCGCTGGCTCCGGTGACCAGGATGATACGATTCTGCAACAAGTCGAGCTGGGGTTGATAGTGCACGGTAGCTCCTCTATGGCCTTTAGTGACCATATTTTATGTACTTTTCATCGCTTTTGGGCTTTATGCCTGAATCTCTTCGCTATTTCAATCGGCGCACCGGAGAGACAACGTCTAATTAACAATTTGCAATGATTTCATTTGCAAAAAAATCATCTGGAAGCGGCCTCGAGGACGGATACGCCAGTCGAGACGTACCGGACGCGGTGTTGTACACTGAGCGACAGATTATGTGATTTTTGTACAAGGTGGATGTGTGGAATTACTTTTTCAATATGGTCTATTTCTCGCGAAGATCGTGACGGTTGTCGTCGCTATTGCCGTCATTGCCGTGCTGATTGTCAATCTGACGTCGCGCAAGCGGCAGCGCGGCGAACTGCGGATCACCAACTTAAGCGAGCAGCATAAGGACATGCAGGAAGATTTAGCCGTCGCGCTGCTCGACGGGCCGCAGCAGAAGCTGTGGCATAAAGCGCAAAAGAAAAAACTGAAGCAAGAAGCAAAGGCGGCAAAAGCCAAAGCGAAGCAGGGCGAAAACGCGGTCTCCGGTAAACCGCGCGCGTGGGTGCTGGATTTTAAAGGCAGCATGGATGCCCACGAAGTCGCCTCGCTGCGTGAAGAGATCACCGCCGTGCTCACGGTCGCTACACCGCAGGATCAGGTGGTGCTGCGCCTTGAGAGCCCTGGCGGCGTGGTGCACGGTTATGGGCTAGCGGCCTCCCAGCTGCAGCGTATTCGTGATAAGCAGATCCCGCTGACGGTTGCCGTCGATAAAGTCGCGGCCAGCGGCGGCTACATGATGGCCTGCGTGGCGAATAAAATCGTCGCGGCGCCGTTCGCCATCCTCGGTTCGATTGGCGTGGTCGCGCAGATCCCAAACCTCAACCGTTTCCTGAAAAATAAAGATATCGACGTTGAGCTGCACACTGCGGGTCAGTACAAGCGTACGCTGACTCTGCTGGGCGAAAACACCGACGAAGGGCGACAGAAGTTCCGCGAAGAGCTGAACGAAACCCATCATCTGTTTAAAGATTTTGTGAAAACAATGCGTCCGACGCTGGATATCGAGCAGGTGGCAACCGGTGAACACTGGTACGGCTCTCAGGCGCAGGAAAAAGGGCTGGTTGATGAAGTGGGCACCAGCGATGAACTTCTGCTGGGGCTGATGGCCGACCACGAAGTGGTCAACGTTCGCTACACGCGACGTAAGAAAATGATGGACCGCTTTACCGGCAGCGCCGCGGAAAGCGCGGATCGTCTGATGATGCGCTGGTGGCAGCGCGGGCAAAAACCGATGCTTTAAGCCACTATAGCCCAAAAATAATCACGCCCGGTAAACGTTGTTTACCGGGCGTTTTCTTTTGGCTCAGGCGACAGCCTTAAGCTCAGTCAACCAGGTGATATTTTTCAGACAGCTCGTGGGCGAGATACTTGAACATATTAAACACCGCTGTGCTTTTCGGCGTAGGCAGGCCCTGTTCATCCAGGAAGTACTCGCCGCTGAAGACCAGCACGCCGTTGCGTTGCTCAACGCCGGTAGCTTCAATGCCGGCTAAAGTATCTTCGTGTTCGCGAATAAGGCGGTTAGCTTCAATCAGCAGCGTCTGGCGATCGATAGGTTGGCTATTATTTGACATATTCAACTCCTCAAAATTCTCGCGCTAGTTTACGTCGGGCGCCCGTCGTGGGCAAATATTCCCGACGTTTACCAGGGGTAACGATTTTACCGCAGAGTTGGCATGATTGGTGTTTGCATGCTAATAAAGTTGCGTAACGAATTTTATCAGGTACAGTGTGACGCTTTCGGCAATCTGGCAACAGATTTGCTTGACATTCGACCGAATATTCTTCGTGCTATAGCTCCTGACGAAAAAAAGTCTGTGAACTCAGCCATCTGCGTGCTTACATCAAAAGCCGGTCAGTAAAGGGTTGATATCCATTGGCGTTGCCGCAACATACAAGGCTTGTCGCCAGTGGAACGTGGAACATGTGCGATGTATTCCTGGAAGAATCAAATTAGGTAAGGTGAATATGGGTAAAGCTCTCGTTATCGTTGAGTCCCCGGCAAAAGCCAAAACGATCAATAAGTATCTGGGTAATGACTACGTGGTTAAGTCCAGCGTCGGTCATATCCGCGATTTGCCGACAAGTGGCTCAGCCGCCAAAAAGAGCGCTGACTCTACCTCCACCAAAACGGCCAAAAAGCCTAAAAAGGATGAACGAGGCGCGCTGGTTAACCGCATGGGCGTCGACCCATGGCATGACTGGGCGGCACACTATGAAGTGCTGCCAGGCAAAGAAAAGGTAGTTTCGGAACTCAAACAGCTGGCGGAAAAAGCCGACCACATCTATCTCGCAACCGACCTTGACCGCGAAGGGGAGGCCATTGCATGGCACCTGCGGGAAGTGATCGGCGGTGATGAAACACGCTATAGCCGCGTGGTGTTTAACGAAATAACCAAGAATGCGATTCGCCAGGCGTTTGAAAAGCCGGGCGAACTGAATATCGACCGTGTTAACGCTCAGCAGGCGCGTCGCTTTATGGACCGCGTTGTGGGCTATATGGTTTCGCCGCTGCTGTGGAAAAAAATCGCTCGCGGTTTGTCTGCCGGTCGCGTGCAGTCGGTTGCCGTGCGTCTGGTGGTTGAGCGTGAGCGTGAAATCAAAGCCTTCGTTCCGGAAGAATTCTGGGAAGTGGACGCGAATACCACTACGCCTGGCGGCGATGCTCTGGCGCTGGAAGTCACCCATCAGGGCGACAAGCCGTTCCGTCCGGTTAACCGCGACGAAACCATGGCGGCGGTCAGCCTGTTGGAAAAAGCCAGCTACAGCGTGCTGGAGCGTGAAGATAAGCCGACCAGCAGCAAGCCGGGCGCGCCGTTCATCACCTCAACGCTGCAGCAGGCCGCCAGCACGCGTCTGGGCTTCGGCGTGAAGAAAACCATGATGATGGCGCAGCGTCTGTATGAAGCGGGCTACATCACCTACATGCGTACCGACTCCACCAACCTGAGTCAGGACGCGGTGAACATGGTTCGCGGCTATATTAGCGATAACTTCGGCAAGAAATACCTGCCGGAAAATCCGAATCAGTACGCCAGCAAAGAGAACTCGCAGGAAGCGCACGAAGCGATTCGTCCTTCCGACGTTGCCGTGCAGGCGGAAGCGTTGAAAGATATGGAAGCGGACGCGCAGAAGCTGTACCAGCTGATCTGGCGCCAGTTCGTGGCCTGTCAGATGACGCCAGCGCAGTATGACTCCACGACGCTGATCGTGAAAGCGGGCGACTTCAAGCTCAAAGCGCGCGGCCGTACCCTGCGCTTTGACGGCTGGACTAAAGTCATGCCGGCATTGCGCAAAGGCGATGAAGACCGCACGCTGCCGATGGTGAACCAGGGCGACAAGCTCAGCCTGGTGGAACTGATACCGGCCCAGCACTTTACCAAGCCGCCTGCGCGCTTTAGCGAAGCGTCTCTGGTGAAAGAGCTGGAGAAACGCGGTATCGGCCGTCCGTCCACCTATGCGTCGATTATTTCGACCATTCAGGATCGCGGCTACGTGCGCACTGAAAACCGTCGCTTCTACGCCGAAAAAATGGGTGAGATCGTCACCGACCGTCTGGAAGAGAACTTCCGCGATCTGATGAACTACGATTTCACCGCGCAGATGGAAGACCATCTCGACCGCGTGGCGAATCACGAAGCCGAGTGGAAGCAGGTGCTGGACCTGTTCTTTGGCGACTTCACCAAGCAGCTGGAAACCGCTGAGAAAGCGCCGGAAGAGGGCGGCATGCAGCCGAACCAGATGGTGCTGACCAGTATTGATTGCCCAACCTGCGGACGCAAAATGGGTATCCGTACCGCCAGTACCGGCGTGTTCCTCGGCTGCTCGGGCTACGCGCTGTCGCCGAAAGAGCGCTGCAAAACCACCATTAACCTGGTGCCGGAAAACGAAGTGCTGAACGTGCTGGAAGGCGACGACGCTGAAACCAACGCGCTGCGCGCCAAACGCCGTTGCCAGAAATGCGGCACGGCAATGGACAGCTACCTGATCGATCCGAAGCGTAAGCTGCACGTCTGCGGTAACAACCCGACCTGCGACGGCTACGAGATTGAAGAAGGCGAGTTCCGCATCAAAGGCTATGACGGCCCGATCGTTGAGTGTGAGAAATGTGGCTCCGAAATGCACCTGAAAATGGGGCGCTTTGGCAAGTACATGGCCTGCACCAACGACGAGTGTAAGAACACGCGTAAAATTCTGCGTAACGGTGAAGTCGCGCCGCCGAAGGAAGATCCGGTGCCGCTGCCGGAGCTGCCGTGCGAGAAGTCCGACGCTTATTTCGTGCTGCGTGACGGCGCTGCTGGGGTGTTCCTGGCTGCCAACACCTTCCCGAAATCACGTGAAACGCGCGCGCCGCTGGTGGAAGAGCTGTTCCGCTTCCGCGACCGTCTGCCGGAGAAACTGCGTTATCTGGCCGATGCGCCGCAGCAGGATCCTGCCGGTAACAAAACGATGGTACGTTTCAGTCGTAAAACCAAACAGCAGTACGTCGCTTCTGAAAAAGATGGGAAAGCGACGGGCTGGTCAGCGTTCTTCGTTGACGGTAAATGGATCGAAGCGAAAAAGTAACGTTCCACGCAAAAACTTCACAAAGGGCCGCTATGCGGCCCTTTTTATAACCTCGTTATTATTTTTTGTTTCCATCTATACACACTTGCTATAAATGATATAGTGGTTATAGCAGATGCATTTCTTATGATTAAATCGTCTTTATGAGCGCTTTCTGAGTACAGACTGGATACAACCGCATGAAATTACAGCAGCTCCGCTATATCGTTGAGGTGGTTAATCATAACCTTAACGTCTCCTCCACCGCTGAAGGTCTGTACACCTCGCAGCCGGGTATCAGTAAGCAGGTCAGAATGCTGGAGGATGAGCTGGGTATTCAGATTTTCGCCCGCAGCGGCAAGCATCTGACGCAGGTCACTCCGGCAGGTCAGGAGATTATCCGTATTGCTCGGGAAGTGCTGTCGAAAGTGGACGCCATCAAGTCTGTTGCGGGCGAACATACCTGGCCGGATAAAGGCTCGCTGTACGTCGCTACGACGCACACCCAGGCGCGTTACGCGCTACCGGGCGTGATTAAAGGCTTTATTGAACGATATCCGCGCGTGTCGCTGCATATGCATCAGGGGTCGCCAACCCAGATTGCCGAAGCGGTTTCCAAAGGCAACGCCGACTTCGCGATTGCGACCGAAGCGTTGCACCTGTATGACGATCTGGTGATGCTGCCTTGCTATCACTGGAACCGTTCTATTGTGGTGACGCCGGAACACCCGCTGGCCTCCAAAACATCGGTCACGATTGAAGAACTGGCGCAGTATCCGCTGGTGACCTACACCTTTGGCTTTACCGGGCGCTCTGAGCTGGACACCGCGTTTAACCGCGCGGGCCTGACGCCGCGTATTGTCTTTACCGCCACCGATGCCGACGTGATTAAAACTTACGTGCGGCTGGGGCTTGGGGTTGGGGTGATTGCCAGCATGGCCGTCGATCCTATCTCCGATCCGGATCTGGTTAAGCTCGATGCAGACGGTATTTTCAGCCACAGCACCACGAAGATTGGTTTCCGTCGCAGCACCTTCTTACGAAGCTACATGTATGATTTCATTCAGCGCTTTGCCCCACATCTGACCCGCGACGTGGTCGACACCGCGGTAGCGCTGCGCTCCAATGAGGACATTGAAGCCATGTTCAAAGATATTAAGCTACCGGAAAAGTAATCTTCCATGATTATCCGCCCCCGGGCATCGGGGGCGAAAGGCTTATATTGTCCACCCCAATCCCCTGATTTTTATCCCTCATCCGTCCATCGTCGAGATTAAGAATTGTTTCTATTGGCAACATCGCAGCAAAAGTAGAAATAAATTTAACGTTAAGCAAACTTCTCTACTCAAATATCCCTTCAGCGTCAAAAGAATAAATAAATCTCTCTCCAGGATTCGTAAAATCGCTGGATTTTTGCTTAAAATTTACTTAGGATTTATCTCATTGATGATTAGTTGTAACAATTAATTGGTGTGAAAATGATAAGTAATATCGATTGTGAGAGGCATGTAATGGCGTCAGAAAATAAAGAACCGGGCGTGAAACGCAAAGCATGGCTAAGCGTATTCCTGGGTTCTGCGCTGTTCTGGATTGCTGTCGCACTGCTGATCTGGAAGTTCTGGGGCTAACCATGCTGACGTCTGAACGCGTTAAACCGGCGAAGCCCCGCGCGCCGGCGGCAAAGAAACCCGTTGAGAATAATAATAAGGTCAATGTCCCGGACGAGTGGAAATTGACGCCTGAACAAAAAGAGTTTATCGAACTGTTCAATCAGGATGAGAATAAGAAACAGTAACTCCAGGGTTATTGCTCATCTTTCTTTCCCTACTGCTATATCCAGAAAATCCTTCCCCAGCTATTTATTGCCCTTCGTCTCTTTTTTAATAAAGCGTTGATGCATTTATCAATCTGAGCCCTTTTCCGGCGTGTTCGGGTCGTTGTGTTATCTTTAATAGAGGCTCTGAGGAGTGTCAGAGTGCTGCAATTCCCGTCATTTAAGGAGGAGCTATGTCGTCAACCCTACGAGAGGCCTGCAAGGAAACGCTACAGGTCGACAATAAAACTTACCACTACTACAGCTTAGCGCTGGCCGCAAAGACCCTTGGCGATATCGCCCGCCTGCCGAAATCACTCAAAGTTTTACTGGAAAACCTTCTGCGCTGGCAGGATGGCGACTCGGTGACTGCCGACGACATTCAGGCGCTGGCGGGCTGGCTGAAAAACGCCCATGCCGACCGGGAAATTGCCTATCGTCCCGCCCGTGTGCTGATGCAGGATTTTACCGGTGTACCGGCAGTGGTGGATCTGGCTGCCATGCGCGAGGCGGTGAAGCGCCTTGGTGGCGATACCCACAAGGTGAACCCTTTGTCGCCGGTCGATTTGGTGATTGACCACTCGGTCACCGTAGACCGCTTTGGCGATGAGGATGCCTTCGAGGAAAACGTGCGGCTTGAAATGTCGCGCAACCACGAACGCTACACCTTCTTACGCTGGGGGCAGCAGGCGTTCAGTCGCTTCCGCGTGGTACCACCGGGCACCGGTATTTGTCATCAGGTTAACCTTGAATATCTGGGGCAGGCGGTGTGGAGTGAACTGCAGGGCAATGAATGGGTGGCCTACCCGGACACGCTGGTCGGTACCGATTCCCACACCACCATGATTAACGGCCTGGGCGTGCTGGGCTGGGGGGTTGGCGGTATTGAAGCGGAAGCGGCGATGCTCGGGCAGCCGGTCTCCATGTTGATTCCCGATGTTGTCGGCTTCAAGCTGACCGGCAAGCTGCGTGAAGGGATTACCGCCACCGACCTCGTGCTCACCGTCACCCAAATGTTGCGCCAGCTTGGCGTGGTGGGGAAATTTGTTGAATTCTACGGCGATGGACTGGATTCACTGCCGCTGGCCGACCGCGCGACTATCGCCAATATGGCTCCGGAATACGGGGCAACCTGCGGTTTCTTCCCGATTGATGACGTCACGCTCTCCTACATGCGCCTGAGCGGGCGCAGCGATGAACAGGTGGCGCTGGTGGAGGCCTATGCCAAAGCGCAGGGCATGTGGCGGCACGCTGGCGATGAGCCGGTCTTCAGTCAGACGCTGGCGTTGGATATGGGCGATGTCGAGGCGAGCCTCGCCGGGCCGAAACGCCCGCAGGACCGCGTCGCGCTGGGCAACGTGCCGAAAGCGTTTAACGCCACGACTGAACTGGAAGTGAACGGTGCAGGTAAAGCAAAGCCGGCCGTCGCCTTTAGCCTCAACGGCGAGCAGTATGCGTTGCCGGAAGGGGCGGTCGTGATTGCCGCGATTACCTCGTGTACCAACACGTCGAACCCGAGTGTGCTGATGGCCGCCGGGCTGCTGGCGAAAAATGCCGTTGCGCTCGGATTAAAGCCGAAGCCGTGGGTCAAAGCGTCGCTGGCGCCGGGGTCGAAGGTGGTGTCGGAATACCTGGCCTATGCCGGGCTGACGCCGTATCTTGACCAGCTGGGCTTTAACCTGGTTGGCTATGGCTGTACCACCTGTATTGGTAACTCAGGCCCATTGCCCGATCCGATTGAAAGCGCGATCAAACAAGGCGATCTGACCGTTGGCGCCGTGCTTTCCGGCAACCGTAACTTTGAAGGTCGTATCCATCCGCTGGTAAAAACCAACTGGTTGGCCTCGCCGCCGCTGGTGGTTGCTTACGCGTTGGCGGGTAATATGACCGTCGATCTGACGCAGGATCCGCTCGGGGAAGATAGTCAGGGGAGTGCGGTGTATCTGAAGGATATTTGGCCGGGCAGCGATGAAATTGCGCGCGCGGTGCAGCAGGTATCGACCGATATGTTCCACAAAGAGTACGCGGCGGTGTTTGCCGGCACGCCAGAGTGGCAGGCGATCGACGTGCCTGCCTCGGACACTTACCGTTGGCAAAATGACTCCACCTATATTCGCCTGTCGCCGTTCTTTGACGAGATGGGCGCGATCCCTGAACCGGTGAAAGATATTCATGGTGCGCGCGTGCTGGCGATGCTTGGCGACTCGGTCACCACTGACCATATTTCCCCGGCAGGGAGCATCAAGGCGGATAGCCCGGCAGGGCGTTATTTGCAGGAAAATGGCGTGGCCACCCGCGACTTTAACTCCTACGGTTCCCGTCGCGGCAACCATCTGGTGATGATGCGCGGTACGTTCGCCAATATTCGTATCCGCAACGAGATGGTGCCCGGCGTGGAAGGGGGTATGACGCGCCTGCTGCCCGGAAATGAGGTGATGTCGATCTACGATGCGGCGATGCATTATCAGGCGCAGGGCACGCCGCTGGCGGTGATTGCGGGTAAAGAGTATGGCTCGGGTTCCAGCCGCGACTGGGCGGCGAAAGGCCCGCGCTTGCTCGGAGTCCGCGTGGTGATTGCCGAGTCTTTTGAACGTATCCACCGTTCCAACCTTATCGGTATGGGCATACTGCCGCTGGAGTTCCCGCAGGGCCAAAGCCGCCAAACGCTGCAGCTCACCGGCGAGGAAAGGATTGATATCGCCGGGCTACAGCAACTGAAGCCGGGGGCAACGATCCCCGTCGTGCTCACCCGGGCAGATGGTCAGCAGCAAACCGTGCTGTGCCGCTGCCGTATCGATACGGCGACCGAGCTAACCTACTACCAGAACGACGGTATTTTGCACTATGTGATTCGTAATATGCTGAGCTAAAAAAAAACGGGGCCGATGGCTGGCCCCAAAACAGACGATTGCAAAAGTAAACGCTAACGTGGCATGTAGAACAGAAGCAGTGCGATAGCGCCGCCTGGCGCTATCGCGAAAACGGATTATTTAAAGGTGTAGACCACCCCCATACGCAGACGGAACTGACGTTCGGTGGACTTGGACGAGCGCCCTATATCGCCGAAAGTAACGTACGGTTTCCACTCTTTCTTATCACCCAGCAAGTAGTCAAACTGCCACTCCTGCTCGTAGTCGTAGTGCTGGTTGCCCCAGAGAATTTCATCGCCGTGCTTATAGATAAATTTATAGGTAGTGGAGAAACGGTCCCAGGTGTAACGCAAATAGATATCGCCACGGTTTACCGTACGATGTTTGTTGGTGCTACAGGATTTATCACCGTTATAGCCGCAGTCGGGATCGTTGGCATAATCGGTCATTTCAAAACGGTACATCCCGCCGATGGCCCAGTTTTCATTAAAGGTATACCAGGGCACGAAGCCAAATTTCCATTCTGTACGTTCGTTGTTGAATTCTGGTTGAATTAGTGGCGATATTTTGAAGTTGTCAAATATAAAAGCGCGGGAGAGAGTAAGCTCAACCGCGTTGATCACCGGATCAGAAAACATTTTGTCTTTGGTGTCTTTGCCACCTGTTTTATATTTTGTTTCTATTGAAAAATTAAAATTATTCGGCAGGGCCGCTGACATGTTCAACTTGTCATAATGCGTCCGGTCGCGCGTTCGATATTCGTGTCGATAATCCAGACTTAGTGCTTTAATCGGTGATGAACCTTCCTCTGCCAGTGCAACCTGGCTAACTAATAAGACGCATCCTGCCATAAGGTATTTACGAGATAACATATTTCCCCTCTTATTGTTTAGACCACGAGATAAAGTCGTACATAAATGCTCCACCCTGGAGTCGGAAGGTAACGGTATTATTGCCATTAACCATCTTGTCCGCAGGCAGTTCTATTTTTTCGTTATGGTATTTACCGCTACGGGTTGCGCCACGGTAAATGGCCTTATCGTTTTCGTATGTCAGCGTTTTAATGACTTTATTATTTAACAACACCTGCATGACGGGTTTGGTTGGGTGGTCCATACCGAAGTTACTGACCGCGGCGAACGCGACGTTTAAATAACGGGGCTGACGATCGGCGGTATCGCTAAAGCGAATCGACCAATCGCCGGGCTGGGTCTGCGCGTAATACCAGTCCTGATGCGGGTCGCTGCGTCCGATATCGAACGTCAGACTGGCGGGGACGCGATGCTGCCACTGCCAGCCTCGTGGAGCATTGCCGAAGCGGAACTCGCTGGCTGAACGATCGGACTGGCCGATGGACCACAGCGGCGCGACGAAGGGCGGCAGCGTAATGTCTGCCAGCACCGTGGCATCATCCTGAATGTTGACCGTAGTGCTGTACAGCAGCCCGGGGCGCTGGCCTTCGCTGGCATAAACATCAAGCCGATACTGGCCTTTTACCACGTTGTTGAAGGCGATTCGGCCCTGCGCGTCACTGGTGCTGCTCCAGGCATAGCCCAGGGTCTGGAGATCGGTCGGCTCGGTGAGTGAGGAACTGAGGGTGACATTGACCTTTGTCGGCGAGAGCACTCGGCCAAGCACTTCGGCGCGTTGGGTGCTATAGCGGTCGTCTTTCACCCACGTGTAGGGCCAGGCGCGCTGTTCGGCAAGCGCCTGACGCTGGACGTCCTGCTTCAGCGTTTCGGCATCGCCCTGATTGAAGTACATAAACCACGGACCGTATAGCTTCTGCCAGCCCGGCGGCGCAATCATATCGGGAGAGCCAAGGTGCGCGCCGGTCAGGTAGTTGAGGACGATGGCATCCTGATGAACCAGCAACTCTTGCTTGTTGCTGTCGCCGGAAAAGTACTCCGGTGAGGCGGGGATCAGCCATGCGCCGAGCCCGTCGCCATAGACTCCCCAGAAAGGCAGCTGTCGCTGATAGCCGGCGAAATCATACTTGCTATAGACGTCACCAGAGGGTAAACGCCAGGTTTCATCCTGGATTTTGGGTAACTTTTCTAATGCGCTATACAGCAAAGGCACGCCGTCACGCTGGCTGTTAAACAGATGATTCAGGCGCAGAGGGTCAAAGCGATATACCACCCGAAGCTCACTGACTAATACCGGTTTGGGTGTTTTATTTTCCGCCACGACGTAGCTATAAAATCCGTTGCTGCCTTGCGGGATAATATAGTGATATTCCAGCGCGAGTTTCTCAGGGTTTTCTCCCTGAAACATAATGTGCAGCCGCTGTGGAGTATTTTCGATGAGCGTGAATTTGTTGGCAATAAATGGTGCAACGCGCTCTGAGTGATAATCAAGGTAACCGCTGCGAATTTTATCAGGATCGCGCTGGGTGCCGGATAAATGTGCCAGCAGGTTATTATTACCCATCTTCAGGTGGGTGATATTTCCCGATGCTGCAAGGGTGATTTTTAATTTGCCATTATCAATAAGATATTTGTCTTGCCGTTGTTCAAACTTAACGGCCCATGCTGGCGATATTGCCGTGGAGAGCAATATCGCCAGCATAGATGCAGTAGACGTTAGCCTCATATTATTCACTCTTGTGGATAGCTGTGTCGGAACAGTTAATCATCTATGACGTCATTAAAACCTTTATAAAATAACCAGCCACAACCCTGTTTTTGTCGGAAATACAAAGAATGGGATTTAATCGGTTAAGAATGTGAGCATTCCTGTGATTATTAATGATAACGCTGCAACCTTGATTAATGCGTCACTCGTCGTCGTATTTTGTCCTTATTTCAAAGGTTATTTCCTGACGCCGTTGGCATGCTGATGTCTGCGTCTGGTAGGACTGCTTCACAGACGCGCTGACATTCTGAGCTGTCAGCTCACCGTCCACGCCTGATATTGAGGAAACTATGGCCAAGGGTGATATCACTCCGCTTACTTTTATTACTGAAACCGATCCGGTGACCGGCGTTCGCGTTATGCGCTTAACGCCACTGGGGCGCATTTTTCATCGCAACTATTTCTATCAAAAGTGCTTTTTACAGGGAGGAACACAGCTGCTGATTGGCGGCGTTGAACAGGGTAACTGGAACTACTGGCTGCTCGATCTTGAGCAGTGCACGCTGCGCCAGCTCACCGATGGGGCTGGCGATAATAGCTTTGACGGGTTTATCACTGATGACGATAACGGGCTGATCTTTATGCGCCACAACCGGCAAATCGTGCGTGTAGAGCTGGATACCTTGCAGGAACAGGTACTGTACCAACTGCCTGCCCAGTGGGTAAGCACCAGTGCCTGGGCGCCCGACAGCAGTGGCCGCAAAATGATCGGCATGTCGCTGTCGGCGGAAAGTTATCTGCCGTTGCACGACTGGAGCGATTTCCAGCGACAGTATCATATGAACCCGACCACGCGCTGTGAAGTCATCGACCTTGCTTCCGGTCGCAGCGAACAACTGTTTGAAGAGCCGCGCTGGTTAGGACACCCCGGTTTTCGCCCCGGCGATACCGATACCATCATGTACTGTCATGAAGGACCGCACGATCTGATTCGCAACCGTATCTGGTTGCATCAGCGTCAGACGGGGCTTTCCGCGCCGGTGAGCCAGGACGAAGAGGAAACCTTTACCCATGAGTTCTGGGTGCCGGACGGTTCGCGCATCATTTTCGTCTCCCTGCATAAAGAGACACATCAGCGCCATATTTGCCAGACGTTGGCGGGCAGCACGCGGAGCGAAAAGGTAATGCAGATGCCTGCTTGTTCACACCTGATGAGCAATTTTGATGGCTCGCTGCTGGTGGGTGACGGCTGCGGAACGCCGGTGGATCTCACCGATGAGGGCGGTTATGCGACGCTGACAGACCCCTGGCTCTACCTGTTTAAGCCGGGTGAGAAGCAAACGCGGCGGATTGTCCGCCACGATACCTCATGGCGAGTGATTGACGGCCAGTGTCAGGCAAGTCATCCACACCCGTCGTTTAGCCCGGATATGCGCAACGTACTTTATACCTCCGATCGCGAGGGATTACCTGCTGTTTACCTGGCGGATGTCTCCGCACTGCTGACAGGACGTTTATGATGAAAAAAATAGCACTCTCGCTGCTGCTGGCCTGCGGCGGCATATTTTGCATTGCGCCGGCGATAGCGGACGATAGCGACAGCGTGACCCTGCGCGTCTCCTGGTGGGGGGCGAACTCGCGTCACCAGAACACCCTGAAAACTATTCGCGCCTTTGAGCAGGCGCATCCCAACATTAAGGTGAAGGCTGAATACACCGGCTGGGACGGTTTCGTTTCACGCCTCTCCACCCAGATTGCAGGGAAAAATGAACCGGACGTCATGCAGCTTGACTGGAGCTGGATACAGGTGTTCTCACGATCCGGTGATGGCTTTTACGATCTCAATCAGCTTAGCAAAGAGGTCGGGCTGGAAAACTATGCGGGCAAGCTGGGGACCGTGACGGTGAACGGCAAAGTGCAGGGGCTGCCCGTTTCACTGGTGGCACCCATTCTCTACTACAACACCGAAACCTGGAAAAAGGTCGGGCTGGCCTACCCGAAAACCTGGGATGAGCTGTACGCCGCCGGTAAGATCTTTAAAGAGAAGCTTGGCGACAATTACTATCCGGCTATCGTCACCACCTCAATGGAACTCATTAATTCGTGGATGGTGCAGAAATACAACCAGCCGATGCTCAACGAAAAAGGAGAGTTCACTTATAGCGAGGCGCAGTGGCTGGAATTTGTCAAAGTCTATCAGAAGCTGGTGAACGAACACGTCCTGCCGAGTCAGAAGTATATTCAGTCGTTTGGTAAAGCGCAGCCGTTCGAAATGAAGCCGTGGATCAACGGCGAATTCGGCGGCTCTAACTTGATGAGTTCGGCAGTCGCTAAGTATGAAGATACCCTGGCGCCACCGGCAAAACTGGAGGTGGGGCCATATCCGCTGCTGTCGGGGGCGAAGGATGCAGGGTTATTTATCAAACCGTCGATGATATTCGCCATTAGCCGCAACACGAAACATCCCAAAGAGGCGGCGATGCTGATGAATTACATGTTTAATCAGCCGCAAGGCGTCGCGCTGATGGGGCTGGAGAGAGGCTTTCCGGTGAGTAAAGCGGCGGCGGACTACGTGATGAATAACACGATGGCACAGCCGGACGACCCGGTGATTACCGGCCTGAAACTGGTGGAGAGCATGCCGTCGGATAACGTCTACGTCTCGCCGTACTTTAAAAACCCGGAGATCGAACAGTACTGGCTGGATCTGACCCAGCGGATTGACTACGGCAAAATCAGCCCTGAAGACGCCGCCAAAGAGTTCGAACGTACCGCCAAGCGCGCGCTGCGCAAACATACACCGATGAAATAAGAGGTTTTCATGGACAGAGAGCAACTGCAGTTTAGCGCTGAACAGACGGTGCAGATGACGGAAAAGCTGATTGATGCGCTGGTGAATATTCGTGATGAAAACGGTGCGTTTCTCATGACGCTGGCGGATGGCAGGGTGGTAGACACCAAAGGGTGGGGCGGATGGGAATGGACTCACGGCATCGGGCTGTACGGCCTGTGGCAATACTGGCTGCAGACGCGTAACCCGCGCTGGATGGCGATTATCGAACAGTGGTTTACCGACCGTTTTCGCGAAGGCACGCCGACTAAAAACGTCAATACCATGGCGCCAATGCTGACGCTTGCCGCATTGTACGAAGAGACTGGCTATACGCCATGGCGGCGTTACATCGATATCTGGGCCAACTGGGTGATGCATGACATGCCGCGTACCGAGCTGGGTGGCCTGCAGCATATGACCTTCAATTTCGCGCATCATCAGCAACTATGGGACGATACGCTGATGATGAGCGTGATGCCGCTGGCGAAGGCCGGGCTGGTGCTCAATCGTCCACAGTGGGTGGACGAGGCTAAGCGTCAGTTCCTGCTGCATTCGCAGTACCTGTGCGATGCGCCGACCGGGCTGTGGTATCACGGCTGGAACTTTGAGGGGCGCCATCACTATGCTAACGCGCTTTGGGGGCGCGGCAACAGCTGGGTGACGGTGGCCATCCCGGACTTTATCGAGATGCTCGACCTGCCGAAAGGCGACCCGGTGCGTGAGTTCTTGCTGGGCCAGCTGGCGCGGCAGGTAGCGGCTCTGGCGCAGCGGCAGGATAGAGAAAGTGGGTTATGGCACACGCTGCTGGATGACCCGCATTCTTATCTGGAATCGTCGGCTTCAGCGGGTTTTGCGTATGGCATTCTGAAAGCGGTGCGTCTGCGCTATATCGATAAACGTTTTCTCACTACGGGGATTGCCGCTGCGGAAGGCGTGATGCGGCAGATTAGCCCGCAGGGTGAACTGGCCAATGTTTCTTTCGGTACAGGGATGGGTATGGATCTTGACTACTATCGCAATATTGAACGTACCACCATGCCTTATGGGCAGGCGATGGCGATGCTGGCGTTGATCGAGTATCAGAATCTGTTTATCTGAACCATGAACGGCGCTCCGGTCTATGACTGGAGCGCGCTGCGGTGGCTGATCAGCGGGAAGAGACCATATTTGCGCACCGTACGCGGCGGTATGCCGAAGAAGAGCTTAAAGCGATGGGAAAAGTAGTTACTGTCGTTAAAGCCGCACAGATAGGCGATATCGGTAATGGATTGCTCAGAGGTAACCAACAAATTCATCGCATGACACAAACGCACGTGAGTAATGTAGTCATTTGGCGTCAAGGCGGTAATCGATTGGACTTTGCGTTCCAGCATTCGTTTCTGAATATTAAATTTTTGCGCCAGATAGTCGATGCTTAATTTGTCATTTGCATAATTGTGATGTAAGTAATTCAATAAATATATGATTGAATCTTCTTTGACGCAGTTATTAGCCGCCTGGCTAATATGGCCGCGCTGCAAAAATATCGCCAGCTGAGTAAACAATGTTTCCAGCATGAGCGATCGATGAACCAAATTATGGCTTAATTCTTCATTTAATAGGTTGGTATAAAATGTACTGTGCACAATGGTCTGGTGGGTGGCCATAAACTGTTTTTCAGGCGCAAAGTCAGCAAGCAACGTCAGCAGCGTTTCATTGAGAAAGGCGGGGCGGATTAGAATATTGAGCAGGGAAAGTTTTTCCACTTTCTCAAAATAGTGCTCTTCATGAGGCGCGACCACGAACACGGAACCACGGCTGATGGGCCAGGAGATGCCATCAATAACGTGCATACCGCTTCCTGAGGAGACGCAGACCATTTCGTAAAAGTCATGGGCGTGCAGCGGGCAGATATCCTGGTCAGCGATGTGCTTGATCATCAATGACGCGTTATCCGGTGAATAGGTTGCGTGCCGACGTAGTGCCATGGCAATAGCCTTCATGGAAGTTGAGATTATTTCTCGACTATAGGATTTTATTACAAAGAAATGAAATGTTTTTTCATTAATTTGCGAGGCCTCACGGCTAATTTTTATTAGTTAATATTGAATGTGATAAAGATCACTACCTCGCCCATCGCGACGATGCGCGATACAGCACGTCTTTATTATATTAGAGGAATCTATGAACGAGAATAAGTTATTAGGTCTGGCATGGATATCACCCTACATAATCGGGTTGCTGGTGTTTACCGCCTTTCCGTTTATATCATCTTTTTTATTAAGTTTTACCCAGTATGATTTGATGAGTCCCCCACAATTTACCGGCATCGAAAACTATCGGTATATGCTGACGGAAGACTCACTGTTCTGGAAATCGATGGCGGTGACCTTTGTCTACGTTTTTTTGACCATTCCGGTGAAACTGGCGTTTGCGCTGGGTATTGCCTTTGTGCTCAATTTTAAACTGCGCGGCATCGGTTTTTTCCGCACCGCGTACTACATCCCGTCGATTCTTGGCAGTTCGGTGGCTATCGCGGTGTTGTGGCGCGCGCTGTTCGCCATCGACGGCCTGTTTAACAGCATGCTGGGCGTGATTGGCGTCGATCCGATCAACTGGCTGGGCGAACCATCGCTGGCGCTGATTTCGGTGACGTTGTTGCGCGTGTGGCAGTTTGGCTCGGCGATGGTTATCTTCCTCGCGGCCCTGCAAAATGTACCGCAATCGCAGTACGAAGCGGCGATGATTGACGGCGCGTCAAAATGGCAGATGTTCCTCAAGGTGACCGTGCCGTTGATTACGCCGGTTATTTTCTTCAACTTTATTATGCAGACCAGCGGGACTTTCCAGGAGTTTACCGGCCCCTATGTGATCACCGGCGGCGGCCCAACTTACTATACCTACTTGTTCTCGCTCTACATCTACGATACCGCCTTCAAATACTTTGATATGGGCTACGGCGCGGCGCTCGCGTGGGTGCTGTTCCTGGTGGTGGCCGTATTTGCCGCCATTGCTTTTAAGTCATCGAAATATTGGGTGTTCTACTCTGCCGATAAGGGAGGAAAAAATGGCTGAGTTGCAATCCGTTCTCTCCACAAAAGAGGAGGCGGCACGCGAAGTGGCCCGTACGCTGCGCCGCGAGAAAATCAGCCGGACCGTGCGTTACGTTATTTTGCTGGTCGTGGGGCTGATGATGCTCTACCCGCTGGCGTGGATGTTCTCGGCGTCATTCAAACCGAACCACGAAATATTCACCACGCTGAATCTTTGGCCGTCTCACGCCACCTGGGACGGCTTTATTAACGGCTGGAAAACCGGCACCGAGTACAATTTCGGTCACTACATGATCAATACCTTTAAGTATGTGATCCCGAAAGTGATTCTGACCATTATCTCCTCTACCATCGTGGCGTATGGCTTTGCCCGCTTCGAGATTCCGTGGAAGAAGTTCTGGTTCGCGACGCTCATCACCACCATGCTGTTGCCGAGCACCGTACTGCTGATTCCTCAGTACCTGATGTTCCGTGAAATGGGCAT
>ERZ1026892.22-NODE-22-length-73760-cov-40.729666_pt1 | contig 73760 bp, 53 predicted proteins | sample MGYA00380176_ERZ1026892 | MGnify/ENA primary metagenome ERZ1026892 (study PRJEB33269, sample SAMEA4719812) | human gut metagenome | biome: human-associated habitat; feature: organic feature; material: feces | place: Cameroon | collected 2013-10 ... | reverse complement strand
GTTGGGAATACCTACAGTAGTAGACCGTCTGGTGCAACAAGCCATCAACCAAGTACTGACTCCCATCTATGAGAACCAATTCTCCAAGACGAGCTACGGCTTCCGTCCGAGAAGAGGATGCCATGACGCACTACGAGGAGCGCAAAGGATAATCAACGAAGGCTACATATATGTAGTAGACCTTGACCTTGAACGCTTCTTCGATACCGTGAGCCATAGCAAACTCATAGAAATCCTCAGCCGTACGATAAAAGACGGCAGAGTGGTCAGTCTTATACACAAATATCTCCGAAGTGGTGTAATGAACAAAGGCTTGTTTGAAGCGAGCGAGGAAGGTACTCCCCAAGGAGGACCGCTAAGTCCGTTGTTGAGTAACATCATGCTCAACGAACTGGATAAAGAACTTGAACGCAGAGGGCTTCCCTTTGTACGCTATGCAGATGACTCGATGATATTCTGTAAGTCCAAGAGGGCTGCAATGCGAGTGAAGGAGTCTATAACCCGATTTATAGAGAATACTCTATATCTCAAAGTCAACAAGGAAAAGACCGTAGTGTCGTATGTGCGCGGAGTGAAATATCTCGGCTACTCCTTTTATGTGATGAAAGGCAAATGCCAACTCACGGTGCATCCAAAATCCAAAGCCAAGATGAAGTCAAGGTTGAAAGAACTGACAAGTCGCAGCAACGGATGGGGATATGCCAAGAGGAAGCAAAAGCTGAAAGAATACATAAGAGGGTGGGTCGGCTATTATCACCTTGCCAATATGAAGCGTCTCTTGCTTGTAACAGACGAATGGCTAAGGCGTAGAATCCGCATGTGTATATGGAAAGCTTGGAAACTTCCGAAGACAAGAATAAAGAACCTTGTCCGATGTGGCATCAACAAATATGATGCAAGAAGATGGGGGTATGTTAAGGGATATTGGAGAGTCAGTAGCTCACCGATAATGCACCTTGCGGCTTCATCACAGAAACTGCACCAAGCAGGCTATCCAACGCTGATGGGTTCATATCTCGAATGGCACCCAAAATAGGAACCGCCGTATGCGGAACCGCATGTACGGTGGTGTGAGAGGTCGGTAAACACGAAAATAGGAGATAAACACCTATAATTAGTGTTTACCTCCTACTCGATTATATGCTCAAAAAAAGTTTTAGCGGACAGCAATAATAATTTTTGGTTTCCTCGTTGCGAACCGTTTCTACCTTTCCAGTATAGCGTGTTTCATGCTTCAGTTTGTCGCCCTTCAAGATAGCACCGCCATTCTCTGTCGCTTCAGTCTTGATACGATAGACACGGGCATCCACATTCACACCGTCCACGATGGACTGTTCAAGAGTATAGTTTACAACGATATTGTTATTGAAGAATGCTTTTGTCTCTAGTACTGGCGTTGCAGTCAAGCCGATGAGTTTGGCTGTGTTAAAGTATTCCAACACTTTCTTCCAGTTGCCATAGATGGAACGGTGACATTCATCAATGATGATCAGGTCGAAGAAATCAGGAGGCAAGGTCATAGTTCCTGACAATTGTACCTCACTCGTGGTGGTATCTTCATCGTCATCATCATTATCCACGATTTCCTGTCCTGTAAGGAGAGAGAACAGGCGTTGTATCGTCGAGATGACCACGTTGCTGTCGGATGGAACCTTGGCCGATTTCAAACGATTTACCGTATAGATAGTATTGAATGGTTCACCATTCTCCGTTAGGCGGAACATTCCGAACTCACCCTCTGCTTGTTTTCCGAGGTTGTTTCGGTCAACGAGGAAGAGTATTCGCTTCATGGGGGTGAAAGCCAATAAGCGATAGGCAGCCAGACAAGCAGTATAAGTCTTGCCGGCTCCCGTTGCCAATACTATCAACGCTTTTTTCTGTCCATTTCGAAAGCTGTTCTCCAATTCCGAAATGGCTTCATATTGGCAATCGCTCAAACCTTTCTTTTTCAGCGTAGGCAAACCAGCGTAAAGATCATCAATCCCCAACATCTTTACAATTTCCTTGGGTGTATGGATGCGGTTCAATTCTATGAGTTCACCATCTTCATCACGGAAATCGCGGAAGATGGTTTCTTCTCCATTGGATTGATAGATGATTGGCAATGGTCGAGAATAGGCTTTGTAGCATTCAGGTACACCACGAGCATATATGTCTGCTTGTTCACAAACCATATCAGAAGTAACATCTACCTCCTTTCGCTTAGCTTCAAGTATGCCAACAGCCATACCATTTACGAATAAGAAATAATCCGCTTCTCGGTTTCCTTCAAGCAGGCCTTCTCGAATAGCCGCAGCGGTTAAAGTGGGAGAATAGAAATCCCTATCTACCACCTTCCAACCAGCGTCTTCAAACATCTGGTCTATCTTGACTCTTGCTTTTTCTTCTGGTGTCATTCGCTGGAATTTTTATGACATTCACTTCAATCTTCCTTTTTGCCAATTTATGTTTTTTACACTAGCCAAATTCTTTTTGACAAGTTCACGCATACTCATTAAAGAACCTGATATAACGGATTCTGTAGCCACACTATTATTCGAATGGGATGGCATAGCATTATTACGCGTCTCTTTTTTTTCACTATATATTGTAATCATCGCTATTCTAATTTAGTGCGTTCAAAATAATGAGGATTCAATTCTGCGGAAAAATAATGTTTCCTTTTAAGCCAAACAAAACCATCTCCTTTAGTTATTACTGCAACATCTACAGGACCACCAACGCTTTCTTCTTCAGATGTGATTCGGCGTTTTAAATATGTCATTCGCACAAGACTTTCAGCCATATCTGCTAAATCTTCTTTGCTCAAATATGATACCGTATTAACTAATTTAGCAATATAATTCTCTTGAATAAACTGATCCATGCCTTGAGCGTAAAGATTCGTATAATTCTCCAGATCAATATTAAGCAACGCTTTTTTCAATACTTCTGGCGCTCCAGCAGAATCCAATTGTGAAATAATTTCATTTCTCAGTACGGTGATAGATGCTTTATAACTTTCATAAAACTTCTTCCGAAGTTCATCGTCAATTCCTCGAATTACAGTGTTTGCGACGTCAGTTTGTGCGAAAGGTTCAACGCATGCATTGTCCTTGTTGGAAACAGCATATCCACTTTTATTCGTATATTTTATTCTTCCATCAAAAGCCGCGCTTATTACGAAAGAGTAATAGGAAGGGAACAAGTCTTCTTCTCCATATCCCCAGAAAATAATCTCAGTATTGACAAGATAAACGTGGACTGTAGAGACAATAATATTGTATAATGATTTGATAAACTGCTGTAAAAAGTTCTTGGTGCATGATTCAGACTCCAATGGCTCTTTTAATATTTCTTCTACAATCGGTTTTGCATAATCCGAGAATTTTTCAAGTGTATAATCAGTAAATTCAGTGGCACGATTAGCAGAGAAATACAAATTGTCGAAATATTCAAGTTTATCTTGTATTTTGCGGAACAAATCATCTTCCAATAATTCCTTGCCATTCTCTTCCAGTTCTTTTCTTGATATATCGATGACTTCTTCGAAAAAACCGTTTATAATGACTCTGAGATTAAGAATTTGGTCATCAACCAAATGAGACATTACATGCGTTTTTACAAACTCAAAGAAGAGGGGAGGATATTCATTGAGATGCTTACATGAAGTTTCACCTATTTCTTTTCGAAACAGCTTGAATATGTCTTCCCATGGCATACCAAGAAAATCCAAATTGCCACAAATACATATACCTACATGGTTATGTCTTGACAATTCGAATATCTTATTTGCATGATTCGTGATTTTATGCTTAGAAGATACCGTATGTGTAGCAGCACTATCTGCGGCAAATGCTACTCCTCTACGATTTATCGTACCAACAATTGCTGTCATACCAATATTCTATCTTTTAATAATTTCACTTAGTTTCTTTCCATCTGCGTCTTTCCAATCATCCCAGCCATTGCTTGGACGACCAAGTACAAAACTTGATGCCCCACTTGGGCTATCAAATGGCACATCATGGAGAAGGATTATCTGTCCTTTGTCATTTTTACAATGTTCTTTTACGAATAAGTCGCGTGAAGCTAAGGACCTGAAACTCTTTACCACTTCGGTCGCCAACAAACTTCCTTCAAGAAGTATGAATTTCCCAGTCTGCTCATCGTAGAAGCCAGAACCTTGTGCAGGGCGGTCAGAAGACTTCACAAAGTACATGTGCTCTGAACGTGTTTCTTGTTTCACGGCCTCAAATATTCCGCATCCATAAAATCTACATAGCAGTTGTATGTCGCGGAAGAAAACTTCCATATCATTGACTCGGAAAGGAGCAATGTTTGGTTTTCTAGGGTTGGCACCATTCAAAAGTTCATAAGACCCTGCGTTTTGGGCTGCTTCAATGCCAAGATATTCTAGATATTTTACATCATCACCATAAATCTTGTGATTATCAGAAATAAACACCAGGGCGATGCTCCAGAAATCTTTTTTTTGAACATGATCGTTCTTGCGATTAGCAAAATCTGTTGTTTGGCCTATATACGCTTGTGGCTTATTTTTATCTGGAGAACCAAGAAGAATGTAAAAGGCTGGTTGTCCTGAGATATCATTGATAGTATTGGCCAATGTGATTTCTTCGCGAGGAATTACATAGAGGTGACAAGTTGAATTTGCCCCCATATAGATATTCCTTGCTCCATCGAGCTTGCCATCAAGAAGCTCTGTATGTATGGTGAAAGTGTTCTTGGTCTTCATGGCTTTCTGTCTATTCTAATGAGTTCTGTATAATCTATATCAAGTAGATTAGCTATTTTTTCTATAGATTCCAATGATGGTTGTGAAGAATTGGTACACCATTTTGAGACTGTAGTCGGTGCACAGCCCAATTGTTCAGCTAACCATTTATTGGTTTTCTTTTTCTCGGCCAAAATCACTTTCAAGCGGTTCAAATCTCTTGCTTCTTCCATGCTTATTCTATATTATTATGGCGCAAAGATAATAAATTATTCTCAAAAACGGCTCTGTTTTAAGGAAAAAGATACAAATTATTGTACCTTTAATGAATTATTTTCATTTTATAGACTTTTTCTATAACCTGTTAGAATTCACTCGATGTGAACTAGTGGAATTAGGAATTGTTGTGAAGTTATTCGCTGACACCAATCATATTTGAAGTTTTTACTCAGTTTAAGACTGTAATTTGGCCACCATTGATGTTTTGTACGTTAAAATAATGCCAATATTGGCAGTTTTTTGGTGTAAAACTTGCATAATACAATAAAAAACAATATTTTTGTACCGTAAAAAGTTGCCAATACTGGCAATAATATAATATCGAACAATGGAGATAAAAAGAGATCGATATCTAAAAAAACTGATTGATAGCCGTCAGAATGGCTTTATCAAAGTGGTAACAGGAATCCGCAGATGTGGCAAGTCGTATCTGCTGAACGTCTTGTTCTATCACTACCTATTAGATAATGGAGTGACTGATGACCACATCATCCGCATTGATCTTGAAGACCGCATGAACAAGGAACTGAGAAATCCAGACACTATGCTTCACTATGTTCATGACAGAATCAAGGACAAAGAACTGTATTACATCATTATTGATGAAGTGCAATTGATGGATGAGTTTGTGGATGTATTGAACAGCTTCCGGCATGTTGATAATGCTGACACATACGTGACAGGCAGTAACTCTCACTTCCTATCATCAGACATTCCTACGGAATTTCGTGGTCGAGGAGAGACTATTCATGTTAACCCATTGTCTTTTGCGGAGTTTTATTCTGCCGTTGGCGGTGACAAGCAGGATGGATGGCGTGAATATTACACCTATGGAGGTTTGCCACTTATACAGTCTTTTGAGACCGAAGAAAAGAAAATCAACTACTTGAAGGGGTTGTTTGAAACAGTTTATTTGGCAGATATTATCGAAAGGCATAAAATCAAAAACGATAATGAACTACGTGAGTTGGTGCTTATTTTGGCATCATCTATTGGCGCTCCTTGCAATCCTACTAAATTATCGAACACCTTCAAAAGCGTTAAGAATGTAAGCATCGGTAGTCAGACGATTGCGAATTACCTCACCTATTTGTCCGAATCGTTCCTGCTGAACAAAGCTATACGTTACGATATAAAAGGGAAGAAATACATCAACACGCTCACGAAATATTATTTTTCAGACATCGGTTTGAGAAATGCCATCCTTGATATGCGCCAACAGGAAGAGACGCACATCATGGAGAACATCATCTACAACGAACTTATCACACGTGGCTATAGTGTAGATGTTGGAATGGTGGAAATCAAGAAGCAGGACAAGGATGGCAAGTGGGTTCGTATTCAACTTGAAGTGGACTTCATCGCCAGCCTCGGCAGCAAGAAATATTATGTGCAGTCGGCATTGACCATACCAGACAGGGAGAAAGAGATACAGGAATCTCGCTCACTTACAAACATTAATGATTCTTTCAAAAAGGTTATCATTGTGAAGGACCACATTATGCCACGTCGCAATGAAGAAGGCATACTGACAATAGGTATCTTCGACTTCTTACTCAAAGAGGACAGCTTGGATTTATAATCATTCTTGTATAGCGCATAAATTATGGTGAAGTTTTTCAAAATAATAGAGAAGATAGTTTGGATTATTGCAGCATTGACAATAGCTGCTGTCCTGGCAATGGTCTTCATTGGTGCTTTTGCTAATCTCGACAAAGCCCAGTTTGACTGGTCTTCTTATATTCCGTATTTCTATGGTGCAGCGGCTGTGGTTGTTCTCTATAAGATTGTTGTCTTGTACTACACATCCTTCTATCAGACAGAGATAGATGAGAAGTCTGGGATGTTAGTCTCTTTGGACGATGAGATGAAAAAGTTTCGTGCCAATTCGCAGGAGGGTTCCCTTCCTGATGCCAAATTTGAGGCTATCATGGAAGCGGTGAAACAAATTCCACAAACTGATACAAATGCTATTTTGATAGTTCTTCAAGAGCGAATTCCCTCGGTTGTACAGACATTGGTTGACCAACAGGTTGCAGAGATTAAACGGAACCTAATGCTCGAAAACGAGAAACGGATGCGTGAAATCAATATTCTGTCTGCAAATGTATCGGATGTGCTGGAAAGACGAGAGCATCTGCTCAACCTTGAAGCAGAAATCAAGCGATGTCAGGAAGAAGAACGAAAGAGGCGACTGACCAATACAGAAGAATATACCATGCTTGTATTCTCACTTGCTGGTACTCCTGTAGAAGATGTAGAAAAAGTATGCGACGTTGTCAAACTGTTTATTGAAACTGGCCAGGTATCAGCCAACAAGGATTTTGGCATTCCATTGAATAAGAAACTGCGCAATGTCGAGTTGAAACAGTTCGTCACTAATATAATAAGGTATAACAAGAAAGATAACCTTGATGGTGACTCTTTCCTCCAAACCGCATTCTGCGAATGGTTCAGCGGTAAGAAAGAAAACATTGCCAAGAACTACTCTGTGCTGCCAAAAGACTCATTGGTGTCGAAGGAGGGTGTGGAAGCGGATTTAAATAGGTTACAGAAACAGAGAGGCGACTAATTATATTGGTTTTCCCATGTTAGAAAATGGTCAAGTTGAGATTAACAATTCTCTAAGGATTCATTTCCGAATTACGAGAACATAAATTAAATGAAATACGTATCTTTTAAAATGATTTGATATGACAGTTCCAGAAATTATTAGCAAGATCTTTGATGGCACAAGTATGCTATTTTTGGGCTCAGGGTTTTCTTTTGGGGCAACCAATAGCAACCCTAATAATTCTCAATTTAAAGGAGCTGGTGCTCTGGCAAATATGTTGTTGGACGCGGCTGGTTATCCAAGTAGAACAACAGATTTGCGAAAAGCTTCTTCTGCATATCTGAGAAAAAAAACTCCAGAAGAATTGATTGTATTGTTAAAGCAAGAATTTCATGCCACTTCAATATCGGCATCCCATGATTATATAGGAAGACTGCCTTGGTTCCGTATATATACAACCAATTATGACAATATAATGGAACTATCATATAATAAAGCGTCAAGAAGACTGATGCCAATAACATTATCTTCACCTCATAGAATGAATGAGGATTATCGACAATGTTGTGTTCATCTCAATGGCTATGTTGATTCACTTACACCAGACAAATTAGACAATGAGTTCAAGCTTACATCTGCTAGTTATTTAACAACTGATTTTGAAAAGTCAGACTGGTTCGAAATATTTAAGTCTGATATTGCTGCATGCGATGCTTTAATATTTATCGGGTTCTCAATGGATTATGATTTAGATTTGGCGAGAATAATAGTTTCAAGTGCTATCAAGTCCAAAACAATATTTGTTGTAAAGCCAGATGAAGACGAACTTAATATAAGTAGTTTGTCTGAATTTGGAACAGTTCTAAAGCTAGGGCTTGAAGGATTTGTCCAAATGGTAAAGGATGAAGAACAGAGATATACTCCATCTGTCACCAAAATTTTCTCTCCTATAAGTTTTCATAAGACAGAAGTTAACAGGGATGTGCCCACATTAAAAGATGCTGATTTTTATCAGTTGATTTTAAATGGATATTTGGATGAGCATTTGGCTTTCCACTCATTGATTAACGATAGGGCATATCCATATTTGATTTTCCGTAGTAAACTTCAAGAATGTGTTGAGAATATCAAAAGCGGAGTTCACAGCATTTTGATTGAATCTACTCTTGGTAATGGAAAAACGATATTCTTAAACGAACTTCAATTGTTGCTAGCCCAAGAAGGGATGGATGTCTTTGTATTTGAAAAATATTCGGCAAGAGCATTATCTGAGATTACGGAAATATGTGAAAGATACCCTAATTCTGTAGTTTTCTTTGATGATTATCACTCATCACGTGATCAAGTTAAAGCACTACGTAATTATTCAAAAGATTTATGCGTAATTACATCAGAACGCAAATCTCTTCATGAGGTAATATATGACGAAATAGAGGATGTCCTAGGCGAAGATTATACAATTATAAAAATTGATAAGTTAACCGATTGCGAAATTCAGCAATTAGACAAGTTGTTAGACAAATATTCTCTATGGACTGATCTAAGTGTTTCTGTAGATAGAGCAGCGTATATAAAAAATACATGCGAAAAAGAATTGTGTCGTGTTATACTAAGTAGAATAAGTAGCCCATATCTTACTTCAAAAATAAGAAATACCATTTCTGAAATCGCAAAGAACAAGGCCTTTGAGGATGCTTTTAAATACTTAATGGTGGCAGAATGCTTTCATATTCGCTTCTCAATTATGGATTTAGCTACTTGGGTTGGTGCAGACTTATTGAACAAACCAAGTTTCCGGGAGAACCTAACTATTAAGGAATTCGTTGATATAGAGAATACTGACATCAAATTTAAATCGTCTATCGTGGCAAGATATATACTTACAACGCTCTATTCGCCACGAGATGTAGTTAATGTACTAATACAATTGGTTAAACGCTTAGATGTTATATCCAAATATTCGAAACAAAATAGGAATCGACTGATTACATTTGTCAATTTTACTACTATCCAGTCATGCTTGAATCTTAGAAACAGTGCATGGAAAATAGAGATGTTTCGTTTTTATGAAACCATAAAAGATTGTAATTTTTGCAAGACAAATATCGATTTTTGGTTACAATATGCAATTGCAAGACTGTATAATAGAGAATACTTGATATCAAAGACTCTATTTGACAAATGTTATTCCCTTGCGAATGCACTTAATAATTATAGGACATACAAGATTGACAACCACTATTGCCGTTTTCTCTTAGAGAATGAGATAGAGAATGGAACAATTGGCACATGTATGGAAGCGTTTAGATATGCACATGAGATACTTTCGAACACGCACCCTGGGGATGAGAAAAAACATTATCCTTACAAGGTAACTGGTTTGTATAAAAAATTTTACGAAAAATTCAAAGGTCAACTATCTGAAAAAGACAAGAAAGAATTTAAGCAGTCTTGTATCGAGATGCTTGAGAAATGTGTATCCTATATGAATAGTAATGATTGTACAAATTATAAATTAGTAAACGAGACAAAATCGAAGTTGGAGCAGATAATAGCTGACTAAATAATATCATCGTGTCAGTAATATTGTGTAGGTGAGAAATAAAGATTACCTTTGCACAAACAAAAGAAAGGAATATATAGAAAAGGACAAGAAAGAATAGGAAGAGCATCACACGGATGCTTCTCGATATTTGTTGATTGATAACATTAAGGATGCTTATGGCGTTCCTTATTTGTACCAAAGCCTCTGTAAGTCGTTGATAATCAATAGTGGCTAATTTCGAGGAGGTTAAGTAACGATACGCAGTATTCCTCATTCAATAAGGAGTAGATACATAAAAAGGGTGCATTGCTATTCACATAATGATTAGCAGTGCACCTTTTTGTGTAACTTTATATGTCCTAAACTATTGCCGTCCGGTAAAAACGTGGAAGCGCAAACGCCCAATGATTGCTGAAGATGATAGCATCTGCGGTAACAGGAGGACTTGGAAGAAGATTTTGCAGACTGACTTTGACACTGAGGCAAAGCATTTGTATTTAGAGAAGCTATAGACGAGTCCCTCGGAGATTAAAAGTTTAGATAAACAAGCCCCAAAAGAAGCAAAGGCTATGAAAAAGAAATTACAAGGTAAGATAAGGTTGAATGACATACATGAACTATGTCGTATGACACAAGGCAAGGACAACAACCATCGGAAAGAAGAGCTATACCAAATTACTTTTGATGAAGATGACCGTGTGGCGTTCAATGCCTTACATGCCATGTCGCATTTCGACTTAGCCAACAATAAGTGGCTTTACTGCAAACACGACAACTTAATAGATCGAGTGATGAAGGAAAAGCATGTTGGCAAATGCCGTTTGATGCTCAACCTTCTTCTTCGTCAACCATTCGAGAAAGACTTACTCCGTCCTGACTTCATCGATTTCTGCATAGCCAAAATTTCGGCTTGTGCCCAACCCTATGCTATCCGAGCCTATTGCATAAAACTTGCCTATGAACAAATGAAATATTATCCAGAGCTCCTTGAAGAGTTAAAGATGGCACTGGATATGCTGAACCAAGAGGCTTTGTCTCCTGGACTGTTATCAGCAAAAAGGCAGATTATGGAGAAAATCAGAAGGGAACTTGGGGATCGCACGTTAAATAAGCAGGCTAAAGAGTCAACAAGCAACTTCATACGCCGAGGTGTATCTTTGACATAGGTAGATTCCTTCTTTTGATGGCAAAACCACATAATTAGCAAAAAGCGTGCAGCTCATTGAACTGCACGCTTTTTGCTTGTCAAGTGTTATAGATGCGGAGTGTTCGCTAAGATGATAATATATAGATTATAAAACAAAGCCAAGTCCGCCTCAATTCTCTGCCTTATAAACGTGCTCTTTCGTCACAATAGTAGTATATTTGAGGCTTTACAATAAATGTTTATCCTCAATAATTAGGCTTACGAGAATTGTATGCGGACTTGACGGGTACAAAGGTAGCACTTTTTTTGTATTATGAACAACACTGACGAGATTTTAGAACAAGTTTTGGTGAATTTCGAGCACTTCGAGCACTATTCTCCACCTACCTCTCTACATTTCTTGTCCCGAACAACTCGTGTGTCAATTTACTTCACCACCACTTTCATGCTTTTACCTCCTGCTTGTACTACATAACAGTGGGCGGGCAACACGAGCGATAACGTTGTTACTTGATTGTTATAAACAATACGCCCATCAGTGGTGAAGACACTTACTAATTGCGGCTGCGGACTTTGCACATGGAGTTTTCCCTTCTCCGTCCATACCTTCAACGACGATTGCTGAACGGGCACTATTGATGCTGCAACGGCATCATCAGCAAACATTTGCCAGGTCGTGCCACTTGCTACCAACTGGTAACCATCGGGCGCGGTGGTAGGGGCTGCAGTGCCAATGCGTGTTATGAGTTGACCTTTATGACCAATGGCATGACTTTCATAGTAGGTGCCGCGCTGCGTTACCGTCACATCGCTTTCGGAGTGCAAACCTACGGCACGACGCACGGCTATCATGCGATTTATAGCATCGTGGTCAGTTCCCACCCAATGGGGCCAAAACACACATGGTATGCCCGGCGATGAAAGGAGAAAAGCATAAGCTGCCTGAATGTTACCCATGTACTTATTGCCGTCACGATAAGTGTCATGATTATCGACAAAGGTTATTGCATAACGATTGTAATTGTGGTGATGTATCATTCCCGCCGGGCGCCAGGTGGTTTTGTTCTCTATCCACGACATGTTGGTATAGTTGTTTTTGGCCAGGCCATTGTTGAGTGCAGCATACTTTGACGGGAAATCAAAAGCCATGCTTTGACGCCCTGTGGCTTCAATCCAAGCTGCTACGGGGTCATAACCTCCGTCCCAATACTCGCCTACCGACAAATAAGGCTGCGTGGCGGCATTGTATATGCCTACATATTTGCCGTCATAGCCCTTGCAATAGTCGTAGCGCCAACCATCATAGCCAAATTCGCCATGCAACCAGTTAAGGTAAGCCTCAACATCTTGTTGCACGTAGGGTGATGTGTGGTCCAAGTCGCGTGCGCCGTCCCAATTCTCGCCCGTATCATTAGCTCCCTTAGCCTTACCATACCATGCTCCTGCACTTTTATCTGTATTGATTTCATCGTTGGCACATATGTGGTCGGTGGTAAGTTGGTAGGTGCCATAAGTTCCGAAATCGTCCTTCGTAAAGTTTCCCCAGCCAGTGTCACCTGCCCTATGATTAATAACGATGTCGGCTATAACCTTTACGCCCTTGGCGTGCATGGCACTGATGAGGGTTCTTAAATCGGACGCTGTACCCCAACATGAGTTTTGATTATTCCACTGACGCGGGTGGTAACCTACATTACTACCCCCCACTGCGTCGCCACCCTCAGCACTGGCTGAAGGGGGCAACCATACGAGATTGAAGTTCTGACTTATTTCGTCAACCCGTTGGGTCAACTGTGTCCACCCCGTTTGCTTTTGCGAGTTCCAGTAAAAGCCTTGTAACATCACATCCTCACTTTCGGCTGGAGCCTGAGCAAATAAGGACAGAGGCAGCCACGATGCTATTAAGAGTATACACTTTTTCATTGACATACGCACTTAATGCAAAGAACTCCACCCTTGCAAGGGATGGAGTTCTTGCTTGTTCTTACTAATGAATCATTTATAATTTGCCGTGATGCTATAGTTCATTTCATAAAGGTCAACCTTTATGGTGAACGAAGTAGCGCCTTCGGGTTCAACAAGGTGCCAAGAATATTTGTTACCGCCAATTACAAACTTGCCTTCAGTGGCTTCACAGTCATTGGTTGGAGCGCAAAGGCAATTACTTTCATTGGCCCAGTCAAAGTTGCCATCAGCACCAAAGCCAGATTCGGGAGCTATTTTGAACCAATGCCATTCACCTTTAGCTGGAACCGTTACGCTATACACGCCATCAGCCTCCTTGGTCATGGGGCGACTCTTGTCTATGCCCAACACACCTATGTAATAATAGGCCGATTCAATCACTGGGGCTACAGGCTTTACCTTTACCTCAATGTTCTTGCTTTTGCTCACGCGGTCTGTTTTATCAGCTGACGTCCATGCATAGACAGTGGCTTTAATGGTGAGTGTGCGCAGCTCCGGACGGCGGCCAAACTCTTGGGTTACGATGTTGGCTACATCAGCTGTAGCGACCTTGCCTTCATCGTTTACGTCAAGCGGCGTCAAATTGCCATCTTTGCCTACCACGTCAAGGGCAAACGAATCGGTTACGAAACCCTCGGGTTGCTCAATTGTATACTGTGCCAGTTCTATGCTGTCGGCTGTTACTACGCTCATATCTATGTCGGCACAAGGGGTAATGTTGAGCATAATATTCTGTGCCTCCTCCTGCGGATTGCCTTGCGGAGCTTTCCAGTCAGTATAATCTTCGTCGCAGGCTGTCAAGCACATGAGTGCCATCAAGCCAAATATGATTTTCTTGAACATAATCTTTCTGTTTTAAGACTGAGGAGTGGAATGAACTATAAGGAGAGCTACCCCACCCCTCAAACCGTTGTTTACTCCTTAATAAAGCGGAAGGCTCCTGTTATATCATTTACTACAACCAAGTAATTGGCCTCGCTCTTGATGCTGATATTTGTACCACCGCTCTTGACTCCAACGCCATAGTAGCCAGACTTGCAACTGGGCGTTTCGTCATATTTACTACCTATTTCCATCGCCCAACCGTCGGCTTGGAACTTCACTACACTCGCTGCGGGCAAATGAACGTGGGCATACCAGTCGTGGTTATTGGCGCCTAACACAGTGTGAACGGGAGTCAATGCTATACCGTCGCCCCAGTTATTGAAGCTGCCATTCAAGTAAAGCTGGCCATATGCAGGCACATCGTCTATTTTAGTAATGCTAATGCCATTGGCATCGCCATTAGCCACTGCCTTGGTGTCGATCGTAAGGTTGTAAATACCATTCTTGATAGGTGAAATGTTGGCCGAACCGCCATCATTAATCGTAAAGCTACCAAATTTAGCACCCTGGCCTATTTGTGTAAGCCAATTATCAGTGAGCGAGCCACGCAGCTTAAATGTGCTACCTGCTGGCAAGTAACCTGTCCACGACACTGTGCCGTAACCAGTATCCTCGTCATAGCTATCGCCCGTGAGGTAAAGTGGCATAGTGGCTGTAATGAGCGCATCGCCCCAAGAGCCATCACCAAAGCAACTGCCCAAGAGATACCATGTTACGGGTTCGGCCACCTCCATGCGCTGGTAGTAAGGCAAGTAGGTCACTTTTACAATGTTAGAGTATACCTTGGAGGTTGAAGTTGTTTGTGCGCTCAATCGATAGTAAACGTTTACCGACGATGGCACGGCATCAGCTCGTTTCACGCCCAACTCACGCAACAATAGCAAGTCAACATCGGCAGGAGCCAGTTTATATTCGCATTTTGTTTTGCCTTCATCGTACTCCTTTACTTCCACATTGTCGGCAAACTTCAACTTGCCGTCGGCATCAGTCACCACCTCAGAGCCATCTTTGCCCACCACGTACTGCAGTTTGTAGTTAGTCACAAGCGGCATACCGCCATAGTCAGGCTGACTCCATGTAAAGGCTATCGAGTCGGTTGTATTTTTTAAGTCATAAGCATTACCCGCCAAAGCTGGTGTGTTGAGTGTAAAGCTATCGGGCATATGCAACACAGGGTTAGAGCCGTTATCGTCGGCACACGAGGCAAAGGCAAGGCCCAAGCTCAAGCCCAATGCTGCTGTTGACAATATCTTATATAGTTTCATGATATGCTGATTTTTGTTTGAAGTGAAAATGCTTTCAGTTGTTTAAGGTGAAGCTTGGAGGTTACTCACAAAGGCAACCTCCAAGCCTCCATAGGCTTTAGCGTTCCTTGTTTATCTGTTTATTGTAGTTTCCTACCCACAGTTATCAGAACCTACGTTATAACCTCTAAACTCAAAACTTAATTATATCCTTCATTCTGCTTCAAGTTGGGGTTATTGCTCAAGTCGGTTTGTGGAATAGCAAACACCTTGCGGAATGACGGGAACGATGTGCCATTTGCGTCGCCTCCCATAAACTCCCACTTGTAGTCAGACTGTCCTGCAAACTTGTTAAAGCGGATAAGATCCATACGTCTGCGTCCCTCGAACCAGAACTCGCGTGCCCACTCAGCACAAATATCGTCAAGTGTAGCATTATTCAATGGGGCAGCATGTGCTCTATCGCGCAAAAACTTGAGTTTGCTATCAGCATCAGAGTTCGGGCCAAGTTTACGAACCGAGGCCTCTGCATAAGTGAGGTAAGCCTCCGCCATACGCATCAAAGGCAGGTCTGTGTCAACATAGTCAATGGCCGACGTCCGTGCACCATCTGAACGCACATTGCGGAACTTTACGCTCGTGAAGCCATAAGCTATATCACCCACCTTAGTTATATGCTGTTCGTAGCCCTTTGAGTAGAACAATGCACGATCGTCATTGGCAGCTCCTGTCATGGTGGCTATGCTGCCCGTTTCGGGAGCTGCAGCACCATTAAAGAACTGATCTACGAGTTTACTCTTAATTTGTAAACACTTGCCCCAGCTGTGATTCGTGCCTGACGGCACATCAGTGTCCATATCGTTTTTATCGTCATATGAGGCTTGAATCAACATTTGAGTACCGCCATCAGTTTTGGTAATAATGCCGTCTTGCAACACGGGCAGAATGTCCTCATACTGTGCACCATTGCTATTATTGTCGGCCAAGAATAGCATTTGGTAAGCACTATACTTTTCGCCCGTTGTCGGATTGGTAGCACCATTGAGGTTCAAGTGGTAGTAACCATTCTCCAGCACCTTATTAGCATAAGTCATGGCATCATCGTTGCGTTCATGCCCCGTGTACACCTCAGCGTTCAAATAAAGGCGTGAGAGCAGCAACCACACAGCCACCTTGTCGGCACGGCCGTAAGTGTTGCGTCCGGGGTCGGCCATTTTGTCCTCAATGTCGAGCAGTTCCGACTCTACAAAGTCAAAGAGTTGCTGACGGTTGTAGTAGACGGCATTGTCTGATGACACCTTAGTACAGAAGGGACCTGCGCCAAAAATATCGAGCACAGAGGCATAGTTATAAGCCCTGATAAATCGAGCCTCAGCCAATCGCAGAGGATCCTTGCCTATGTCATTGATGTAAGAGTTGCAAAGCGTAATGTTAAAGTAAAGGCGATAGTAAAGGCCCAAGGCAAACGCATTGCTGGCAGTGTAGTTGTTATACATCAACTCCTGCACACCACCATCGTTGGCCGCATAAACCCATGCGGCCTCGTCGCTGGTAAACTCATTTAAGTACCATTGCATACGATAATACTGCGTCATGCCCTCATTGTCCATTACATTTGAGGGGATATCAGGTTTTCCGGCATTGCCTTGTTGACCTGTCAGGCTGAAGGTGGCATAAAGCTTGTTGAACAAGGCATCATCGTTAGCCACCTGTGTTTGCTGCGGGTTGATAGGCGTTACATCAAGGTCGCCCGTACATGAAGTGATGGTCAGGCCACAGGCGCAAGCCATCAGCGCGGCATATTTTCTTATATTGAGTTTCATTGTAGTAGCGGTTTTAGAAGTTAAGGCTTACGCCCACAATGCAAGTGAAGGGACGCGGATAAACGTTGCTATCATAGCCACCATCAATTTCGGGGTCAAGTCCCTTGTACTTGGTAATGGTGAACACATTCTGTGCCGTAGCATAAACGCGGCCACTGATGCTGCTCTTACCAATGCGGTCGAATGAGTATCCCAAGGTGATGTTGTCAAGTTTCAAGAATGAAGCATTCTGAATAAAGTAGTCTGAACATGAAGCGTTGGCACTTGAGCTGGTCCAGTCCTTGGCCAATTCATACTTAAAGGTGTTGTGCCAAGTGTTACCAGCATAAAGGCGACTCATACCAGTGTTCACGTTATCACCAGCCTCTACACTATTGTACACGTAATTGTTCAAGCTGGCACGGAAACCTAAGCCCAAATCCCAGTGCTTATAAGTAAGTTTGGTGCTAAGGCCCATGGTTACGTCAGGATCAGACTTTTTGTAGAAGTAGCGGTCTCTATAGTCAATCACACCATCAGCATTGCGGTCAACAAACTCACCAAAGCGGGGTTGTCCGTTCTCGTCATATACCTGCTGGAACACATAGAAAGCACTGGCGGCCTCGCCTGCCTTCCAAGCCTTAATCATGTTGTCGGCTGTGGCTTTACCACCCGAGCAATAAGCGTTAGGTATGTAATAGTCGGGACCCTGTGAGGCTACGAGCTCGTCAATCTCATTCTTGTTCCAACCTATGTTGTACGATACCTCCCAACCCCAATCGCGGGTTTGAACAGGACGTACGGTCAACATGGCTTCAACACCTGTGTTATGCAGCGAACCAATGTTGCTGAGCACGCTACTGCTAAAGTTTGAACCTACTGCCACAAAGCCCGTGTTCAGCAAATTGGTTGTTTTGCGGTAATACCAATCGAGGTTGGCTATTACACGGTTATTCCAGAAACCGAGGTCAAGGCCTACGTTGTAAGTAGTCGTCTTTTCCCAAGTCAAATCCTTATTATAAGCTTCCGGACGATAAGTTGTGCCATCGCCTACAATAGGATAGAAAGCTCCGGCCACATTCTGTGAGTAGTTAGTCATGTAAACATAGTCGCCATAGCCATGCTCTTGCTGCCCAGTGACACCCCAGCCCAGACGAAGCTTCAAGTCGGTCACGGCCTTTACGTCCTTCAAGAAGTTCTCCTCCTTTACTTTCCAAGCAAAGGCGGCTGCAGGGAATAGGCCCCAACGCTGATCCTTTGAGAAGCGTGATGAACCATCGTCACGCAGCGTGAAGGTAATGAGGTAGCGATTCAACAAGCTATAGTTGAAACGGCCAAAGAAGCTAACCAAATAGTATTCGGTCTTGAACAAGCTGTTCTTCTCAGCAAAGTAGTTAGGATTGGTCAGTTCACCAGGGTGTGTCAAGTGAGTTGACGGGTAGTAAACAGGATAGCTAAAGTCCGATTTGCGGTGGAAGTGTTGCCACTCATAACCCAACATGGCATCAAAATGATGTGCCTCAGTAAAGTTCTTAGAATACTGTGCATACATATTGAGCGAGAGGTTATACTTGTCAGCCTCATTCCACCCCTTGCTGCCATAGTACAGATGTCCATAGTCGGTGGGCAAACAAGTTTTATCGCTACGGCCATGGGCCACTTCCATGCCACCATTCACGTGCAAGCGCAAGTCTTCAAAGCCATGCACCTTGTAGTCTAACTCAAGGTTACCCTGCAATGAGCGGCTCTTGCCAATGTTCTCTTGCTGCAACAAAGTTGCTACGGGGTTGCCGATAGCCTGGCTATTGCTGGTGTGTGTCCATTCGCTGTCGCCAAAGTCTGCCGTAGCAGGCCATTGCCAGAAGCCACCATACTCCTTTGCCTCAGCGCGATCATCATAAATGGGTTTGGTAGGATCCATGCCCAATGCCTGGCCAATGGCATCGGTGTTAGCATATGATGAGCGTGAATACATGAACTTACCATTGAGGTTAACCGACAAGTGATCATGCAAGAAGGTGGGCGAAAGATTAAAGCTACCCGTGTAACGGCTATAGTCTGACGTCTTGAGCGTACCCTTTTGGTTGGTATAACCAAAGCTTACGCGGTAGGGCATATTCTTGATGCCACCGCTCAAAGTGAGGTTATGGTCAGTTGATACAGCGGTACGGTATATTTCCTTTTGCCAATCGGTGTCGGCAAAGAGGTGTTCGCCTGCTGCATTCCAATAGCCCAATGAGTTATAATACTCTGAAGCTTGCCAAGCAGCATCATCGGTCAGCCCCGTGCGACGACGAATCAAGTCAATAAACTCTTGTGCATTGAGCACATCCAGATACTTGACATTGGTGCTTACTGACACATTACCATTGTACGACACATGCGGACGGGTATTTTTGCGTCCCTTCTTAGTCGTGATGATGATAACGCCATTCGAGGCACGCGAACCATAGATGGCGGTAGCCGATGCGTCCTTCAACACCGTGAAGGATTCAATATCGTTAGGATTTACCAGTGTGAGTGCATTGGGTGAACCTTCAAGGCCATCGTTATCCAGGGCAAGACCATCAATTACAATCAATGGGTCATTCTTAGCATTCAGCGAAGAGCCACCACGAATACGGATTGTTGCGGCACCACCAGGAGCGCCACTACTGCTCACCACATTAACACCTGCCACCTTGCCCTGAATCATATCCTGGGCTGAAGTTTGCAGGCCATGGTTTTTATCATCAGGCTTGATAGCTGTTACCGAACCCGTCAGGTCATTTTTCTTAGCTGTGCCATAACCAATAACCACAGCTTCATTCAGCATTGAGTTATCCTCAAGCGTAATTACCACTGTGCCATCAGCTTTTACGGTAGCCGTTTTGTAACCAATATAGGTCACACGAAGGGTTGCGCCGGGCTTTACGTTAAGTTTGAAATTACCATTCGCATCGGTCAGCGTCATCGTTTTCGACCCAGGCACAGTTACAGTAGCATAGGCTACCGACTCGCCCGTAGTGTCTTGCACATGTCCGCTCACCGTGAGGCCCTGTGCCAAAGCACCGAGCGGAAGGCTTGCTCCTGCCAGCATCAGCGACAAAAGCTTGGAGTTGAGCATCTTCTTGTTCATGATATTAAGAAGTATTAGTGAATTGCGTGAAAGAATCTTTGAGCTTTGAGTTCTAAGGTTATAAGTTTTTAGGTTATGAGTTTTAAGGTTATAAGGTTATAAAGTCACCTCTGCGTGTAGGACTCTCTAAGGTTACTTTATAACCTCATAACCTTAAAACTTAAAACTAACCTTATAACCTCATAACCTTAAAACTTAAAACTTATAACGCCTCCTACTGCGCTACAATGCTAATAGCAAAACCGCCACCACTTGCAGCATGCAGTTTCAAGTTCGTTTTGTTAGTCACCACCTTGCGGGTAATGGTATAAGCTTTAGGGTTTTTATCCCACGAAGCATCTTTGGCATCAGCATAAATGGTGGCCAAATATTTCTTACCAGGAGTAAGGAAGTCGAGTTTGAGTTGGGAAGTATGACCATTCTCGTCAGCCGAGCAACCTACAAACCAATTTTCAGAGTGCTTATCCTTACGGGCTATCGTTACATAGTCACCAGGTTCAGCCTCCAAGTAAATACTCTTTTGCCAATCAACAGGCACATCTTTGATAAATTGGAATGCGTCCATATGCTCCTTATAATGCTCTGGCACATCGGCTGCCATTTGCAAGGGGCTGTACATGGTTACATACAAAGCCAACTGGCGGGCAATGGTTGTGCGCACACGACTGGTGTTTGAAGGATTCATTTTTGAACAATCTGTTTCGAATATGCCCGGAGTGTAGTCCATCGGGCCACCAATCAAACGTGTAAAAGGCAATATCGTGGTGTGGTCCACCGAGTTGCCACCAAAGCTCTCATACTCTGTGCCACGTGCGCTCTCGTTACCAATCAAGTTAGGATAGGTGCGGCATATACCTGTAGGGCGGGTAGCCTCATGCGCATTAACCATTATTTTATAGTCGGCGGCCTTGGTTACGCAATACAGGTAGTGATTATTCATCCACTGACCATAGTGATGTTCACCGCGTGGAACGATGTTGCCCACATAGCCACTCTTAACTGCGGGGTAACCATTGTCAACCATAAACTGGTAAGCCTGGTCAAGATGGCGCTCATAGTTGCGAGCCGAACCCGATGTTTCGTGGTGCATAATCATTTTCACACCTTTCGAAGCTGCATATTCATGAATAGCCTTGACATCAAAATCAGGGTAAGGCGTGACAAAGTCAAACACATAGTCCTTTTCATGTCCGAACCAATCTTCCCAACCAATGTTCCAGCCCTCAACAAGCACCGCGTCAAAACCATTTTCTGCAGCAAAGTCAATGTAGCGCTTCACATTTTCGGTATTAGCGGAGTGTGTCCCGTTAGGCTTGGCATGTGCATAGTCTGTTTCGCCCAATTTCACGGTAGAGAAGTCATTGGTGTAAGCCCAAGTTCCCTTGTTAGTAATCATGTCCCACCAAACGCCAATATACTTGGTAGGCTTTATCCATGAGGTATCTTTTATTTTGCAAGGCTCGTTCAAGTTGAGCGTCATGCGCGATGCCAATATGTCGGCACCATGTTCACCTGCTATGACAGTACGCCAGGGCGAGGTGCACGGGGCTTGCAAGTAACCTTTGTCGCCGCGTGCATCTGGGGTGAGCCAGCTTTCAAAGGTCATTGTCTTGTCATCATAGTTAAGGTGCATGGTTGAATAGTCAATACAAGCAGCTTCATGCAAGTTTATGTAGAGTCCGTCCTGACTCTTCATCATAAGGGCTGTTTGCACCCCACCCTGCCATATAGGGGTTTGCGATGAGTTCTGCGTCACTGCGCTCTTCATCAGTCCACGAATTTCACTAAGCTTGCTGGTAACGGTTTCATACTCCTGCGTGTCATAGTCGCCAGGTATCCACCATGCGGTGTGGTCGCCTGCCATAGCAAACTGTGTGTGTTCCTCTTTTATGGTAAAGTAGGTAAGGTTCTTCTGTGCAGGAAATTCGTAACGGAAGCCGAGTCCGTCGTCAAACATACGGAAACGTATCTTTATTTCACGTTCATTCTTTGGCTGCGACAGCGTAACACACAATTCATTATAATGGTTGCGAATGCTACTTTCCTCGCCCCACACTGGTTGCCACGTTTCATCAAAAGTAGCCGTGGTATGGTCAGTTTCAACAAAGCCTGTCATGAGATCGGCCTTTTGGGCCAATTTCGAAGCATCGGCACGTGTCTTAAATTCAAAGTCTTGTGCCTTGTTGGGGTCTTCCTGTTTGAGCTCCAGCCCAAGGTGCGAGGGTTTAATAATATCCCGCCCTTTATATTTCAGGCAATATGTAGGACGACCTTGTGCGTCGAGCGAGAAATTCATTTTGAAATTTCCGTTAGGCGACTGTAAGTCTTGCGCCGCTGCTGTCATTGATATACAAGCAAGCGATAGGGTAAACCATAAATTCTTCATAATGTTTTGCCTATGTTGTGGCTGCTATGTGTTATTACTTCGTATGATTTTGCTTTGCGAGAGTTTTGCTCAATTCGCGTTGCAAAACTACTATTAAGAATTTGCGAATAAAAGGGGATACAACTAAAATATAAACTTTTCAAAAATCATTGTCGTTGATATTCAATCACTTACAATGATTCTCACACCCATAATTTATAAACCAAATATAAGGGGGCCGCCCTCATAACTTGCTGTTTTGCCACGTCCACAATACATGATTATATGTTATAAAGCACGTTTTATGACTTCCGTTAACAATATACACAGTTCTTATCACTACAAGTCGGCCCAAAATCAATTCTGAATAGTGATGTATGATAAAATGCCCAAACGCACATTTAATGCTTTTGCCCTTTCAGGTAGGGTGTTCAAAATCGGCATCAAAAGCGCGACCGTTTTTGTTGCATTTTAAGTTACCTGAAACGCGCTGCAAAAAACGCAAGCACTAATGGGGGCGACGCGTCTCGCGTCGGGATAATGAAAAGGAAAGATACAAACTCTACTAAATAATAGCTGCATCTTTTCCCGACGCGAGACGCGTCGCCCCCATTAGAGGTAGCGTTTGGTGCTTGAGTCCGTTCGCATGTTTACTTTTCACCTAACAGCCATAACAACGAATAGAAATTCCTAAAACGATCTCATTTTTGATACCAATTTTGAGCACCTTTCCTTATACTTTCAGGGCGCAACTGCTCCTACACGCTTACCTACAAACAAGAGCCCCCCTTCATCACGAAGGAGGGCTTTCCTATACCATTTTACATGGTAAAACATCAAATCCTAAACACATTGCAAAATAGGGGCGCCCAAACCGTAACATGAAAGAAACCTGGCGCACCTACTTGCCATAACACCTAATTACCTAAACCTAACCTATAAATCATAATATTACTATCTGGAAAATCTTTTTCCGTATTTTGCCTGCATCTTGCACTTTGCCTCGCAACTTACTGATAATCACCACAATACAGTGTGTAGGCAAGGTGAGATTTTACCTACACTGCCACCTACACTCATAGCAGACGGCAGTGTGCATTTACGGCATCGGCAGAACGTCAGTCGGGCATAGGGAGGGCGGAAATCCGATTGCTCCGACAAGTTTAACGCCCTCCCTATGCCGCAAAACCCTGCTGGCACGGCACGTGTTACGCCTGTGCATGTGAGTTTGTGCAGACAGTGCAGGCAGTGTAGATAAATAGTGCAGTGTGTAGGCTGTAGTGCATACAAAAAGCAATCTTACCTACACTCCGTAACTCATTGAAAATCAGCACGAGTGCAGGCAAAAGTGCAAGATGCAAGCAATTTACCCCAAAAGTGCTGTGAGGGGAATGTCACCCTTAAAAACTTGGCAAACTTACCTGTTAACGCGTCAACTTGTCAACCCGTCAACCATTTCCACCAACGAGCAGACCTATTTAGCAAAGTCAAGCACCACTACCCCACGCACGTCTAATTGCAGGGTTCCTTGGTCAAGACGAAGGGTACGCCCACTTACCACATCGCGTGCTGTGCTTGCTGGCAAAGCCTCAGCATAACGTGCCAAACTGACACATGCGGGGGCATCTGTGCCATTGAGCATTATCGTTACGGTGTGGCCTTTATACTCGCGGGAGTAAACATACACGCCATCTGCCACCGTAAACTGACGTAAGCTGCCATATTTTACAGCATCGCATTGCTTGCGCCATTGCAGCAATCGACGGGTAAAGTCATGCGTTTGCTGCATAAGTGGAGTCATGTGGCTACCCGTAAAGGCATTTATGCTATCGCCCGCAAAGCCACCTGGAAAGTTCTGACGCAATGCACCATCGCCCTTACTTTTGTTAGCAGCCATGGCCAGCTCGTCACCATAATATAGCTGAGGAATGCCGCGCAGGGTAAGCAACAGAGTGAGTGCCTGCCGGTAGCGCCACGACTGCATGGCCTGGGCTTGTACACGGGCAAAGCGATCGGTGTCGTGATTGCTCATAAATGTCAGCAAATGAGCAGGGTCAGCATACACAATGTCTTGACTCAAATAGTCATAAATGCGTGCCAAACCCTTATCCCACTCATTAGTGCGCTCATCAAGTGCCGAATTAAGCAATCCCATTAGCGGAAAATCCATTACCGTGGGCAACTGACTGTTACACAAGCCTTGGGCCACCGGACTTTCCTTTTGCCAAGCACTCACCCCCACATTGTTGTTCAACCAGGTTTCGCCTACTATGTTAAGGTGTGGATATTGTGCTTTAAGTTCTTCACACCAACGCGCCATAGCTTGGCGGTCGGCATAGGGGTAAGTGTCCTGACGTATGCCGTCTATACCGGCATACTCTATCCACCACACAGCGTTTTGTATAAGGTAGCGCATCACGTGCGGATTACGCTGATTAAAGTCGGGCATGGAGGCTACGAACCACCCATCTTGCGCATTCTGCGCATCTGCGCTGCTGGCATGTGGGTCGGTCACGGCTGCTATTTTGTAGCTGGTCTGTACATAATGGCTATTATTGTTAAACCAAGTGCTGTCGGGCCTGTCAACAAACAAAGGGTTCATGCTTCCGCAATGGTTGAACACCATGTCTTGCACCACCTTCATGCCGCGTTTATGGGCTTGTGACACAAAATCGCGATAATCGGCATTTGTGCCAAAACGAGGGTCTACCTCATAGTAATTAGTAATGGCATAACCATGATACGAACCTGCAGGCATATCGTTTAGCAGTAGTGGTGTGGGCCATATAGTGGTCACGCCCAAACTATCCAAGTAGTCAAGATGACGGGTCATACCTGCCAGGTCGCCCCCATGACGTGCATCAGGGGCCTGACTTGCTGTACGCTCGCGCAAGCCTTTCACCACATCGTTGCGCACATCTCCATTGGCAAACCTGTCGGGCATGAGCAAGTAAAGCACATCGGCGGCATCAAAGCCTTGTGCTTTAGGGGCTGCATCGCGTGCCTTGAGTTCATAAGCTATGCGCTGGCGTGTGCGCCCCGATTGCAACTGCAAGTTGAAGCGCTGAGCACGTGCCCTGCCTATGTTGAGATAAACTAACAAATAGTTGTTGTTAACCGGGCGCACAATGCTATCTATGCTAACGTCAGTAGCAGTGAGCGTTACCTGGCTATGTCCTATGTTGTGTCCGTGCAACACCAACTGCAAGGTGGGATTAACCATACCGCTCCACCAAAAGGCGGGCTGCACTTGCACCGACGACTGTGTACCGCCCTTTGCACTTAAGGGCAGCAGGGTGAACAATACGAACAGGAGGGTATATAGCTTGCTCATTTTTATAATGGGGTTAATGGTGTTACATTTAAGGAGTTGCATGAATAGGCCCAGCCTTTGGCATAGCCAGCCTTTGGCAATTTGATGGTATTAAGGTTTCGGACTTTGAAGATGTAAGGGCACCATTCACATTGTTGCCCTTATCACCTTCAGCCTCCGAGCGTATGTAAAAATGTTTTTGTGTGTTTGCCGTTTTCTTACCTGGGCAAAATTACAATCACATTGCTCTGTTTGCAAGAGCTTATAATTAAAATATAAACGTCAGAAAAGCGTTATTCATTGAATGTCAACCACTTAACGAGTACAAGCAACGATAAAAATATAAATAGTTTTTTATTTTTCTTACACCGCATAAGCCCTGTTTTCGAAAAAGAAATTAACTTTGACGCAACAATACCCCCGTTTTGCACTTTTACAGACGCATTATCATGAAGCATTTCTTGCTGATTACCCTACTCTTGGGTCTCTTCACATCAATATCAATATCCACCTCAGCGCAAAGCAAGCCTCTGGTGCTGAATGAGCCTACACAAAAGTTGCTGCTCACGCTTGACGACATGGTGAAAAACAAAGCACAATACCATGCCCGGCACTACGAGCGAATACGTCAACTCAAAGCACAGGCTCGCAAGGCAAAGGGATACAACAAATATAACTTGTACAAGGATATTTTTAACCTCTACGCACACTATCAAACGGACTCTGCACAGGTGTACATTGATGCCATGACCCGTTTGCCCGAATACAAGCGTGATGTTGTGATGCAAGCCACGCTCCATATTGCTCAAGCTGAAATCTTTGCGGTTTCGGCCTTGTACACTGAAGCTATTAGCGAACTTGAAAAGGTGCCACACTCCCTCATCAACCATGAGCATGCCGACTTGCAACTTTACTATTTTCGCACCAAACGTATGCTCTATGGGTGGATGAGCGACTATACCCAAATTCCTACACAGCACTATCTTTGGGCCGAAAAAACTATGAATTACCGCGACTCACTGCTCTCGCTTAAAGCGACTCAGGGAGTGGACCGAGCCATTATACAGGCTGACAAATATAACGCTCTTGGCCAGCCTCAGAAGGCCATTGCGTGGTTGCGCCCTTATGTGAATAAGATGAGCGAGAGCCACCCCGTGCCCTATATATGCTTTACCATGGCACATGCCTGCTTGCTGGCCAACGACTCCACACAAGCTGCCTATTACCTCACACTCACCGCCATTGCCGACTTGCGCAAAGGCACTTGCGAATATCAAGCTTTGCCCATATTGGCACAAGTGCTGTTCCGCACAGGCGATGTGAAACGTGCCTACACCTATTTGCTTTGCTCTATGGAGGACGCCAACTTTTGCAAGGCCGGACTGCGAGCCATTGAGGTTTCCAACATTTTCCCTATTATTGACAAGCAATATAAGCTGCAAGAAAAGGCGCAGCGCCAGCGCGACCGGCTGCTCATATACTTGCTCATTGCCTTACTTGTTGCTTTGAGTGGCACGGTGGTGTACCTGCGCAAGCAAATGATAAAGCTGAGAGTGATGCGTCGCAAGCAAACGTTGTCTAACCAGCAACTGGCGGAGGCCAATGAGCAAATGAAAGTGGCGAACCTTAAGTTGCAAGAAGCCCTCGACGAGGTGGGACGCACCAACGAGGAGTTGCAACGCACCTACAGCCAACTGCGCATGACCGACAAGATGAAAGAGGAGTATATAGCGCGCTACCTGAATCGCTGCCGCATGTATTTAGACCAACTCTCTGAGTTCCGAAGCACTACTCTGCGTCTTATCAAGAACCGCCGCTATGACGACATTGCACAATCGCTGCAAAAGGCTCTGAATGCTAAAACTGAGCAGGCTCAATTCTATGCCGACTTTGATGCTGCGTTTCTCACACTCTTCCCCAACTTTGTTGAGGCATTCAATGCGTTGCTTCAACCAGACCACAACATTCAAGTGAAAAAGCATGGTCAACTCAACACTGAACTACGCATTTACGCGCTCATTCGCTTGGGCATTCACGACACATCACGCATTGCACACTTCCTTGACTACTCCACTGCCACCGTTTACAACTACCGGTCAAAAATACGCAACAAGGCGCTCTGCGCTCCCGAACTATTTGAACAACAAGTAGCCACATTATAACGCGAGTTCGGGATAAGGAATACAGAGAAACAGGTGGAGAGTTGATAGTGTAAACGAACAAGGAATAGATACATAAAGAGGGTGCATTGCTAATCATTATGTGAATTAGCAATGCACCCTCCATTTTAGTAACACGAGGTGGGGAGAATATGTCACTTCCAACGATTTCGGTTGAGAACCCGCTTGAATACGGCAGGTGCTCCTTCCAATGAGGCAAACAACAACATACATGAGCGGAATTGTCACCAGACTTACCAAAACAGTAAAGGGTACAAATACTCCGCCCGAAGCCCTCATAGATTGGGCTCTGACCGGAATATTTGTACCCATTGATTTTTACAGCGGACAGCTATAAGTATTTTACCACCCTATACCTACGCCATTAACGCCAAGCGTTCCGAATAGATATAGAGCTTTGCTGTTACAGCCTTACCATGCCGAACCCACCGAAATGTTACATACCTTGTTGTTTACATCTGCTTCAAACTGCACCTTGCCATAAACTGCGGCATAGGTTTCGTCTTTTTTCACGCCATTGGCTTTCAGCACGTCGTTAACAGGCGTCCCAACCTCGAAGGTGGCAGTCCCTATTTTAACACCTACGCCAGGTGCTTGCACTGTGACATAACAAACCTTATTAGCCTCATCGGCCATGGCGGTCATCACCTCTTTACCTTTTAAGGTGAAGGTAGCCGTTGTGGTGGTTTCGTCCTCCATCGCGTTATACTCAGACTTCACAACCACCTTGTCGTACAACCCCTCAACACTTTTGGGCAGTTTGTTGATATCAGCACCCAACGTTATTTTATCCACGCCTTTGTCCGTCATCACAAACTTGCTGGCAGACTGTGCTTCTACCTTTTTGGTAGCACCATTTGCGGCTGCAGGCACCACGCCAGCGTTGTATTCGTCCTTAGTTACAACCATTATTTTGGTAATAGTGGCAATCTTCTTCCAACTTTCAACAGGCGTAGTTTTACGCATACCCTTAACAGCCATGCGCAATGTCACATCAACCAGGCCATCGCTCTTTCTGTAGTTACCCACGGTTTTAGATACAAGGTTGTTATTAGCATCTAAAAAATAAGCATAAACCGAACCTGTCACCTCTGCAGAGGGCTTGGCTCTGAAATTCACCTGCAACGCCCTACCAGCATTAACTTTAGCAATCACCCCATCGGCGAAGGTTATGCCCAAGCCTTCAGAGCTCTCAAACTTTATCGGTTTGCCCTCATAAGTGGCGCCCAGCTCTTTAGCTTTTTTTTCGTATTCTTGCAGTTTAGCCTGGTACTTCTGGAACCCATCGCCCGATATATCATTCTTGGCGTATTTTTCCTCCAGATCTAATTCCAACTTTGCCATGTCGACATATACGTCCACCAAGTCGGCCAACACACCTTTATCATCAGCCACAGTTTCAGAAACGTCTTGTGTTTTTGAGCCATTACCGCCACCACAAGACACAAAACTCACACTACACAGGGCCAATAACCCCATTGCTAAAAAAGTCTTCTTCATAATATGTTCTTTATAGTTCAAGAAATACCCATTCCTCGTTTTAACAGAAGAATGGAACAACGTTGCAAATATAATCACTTGCACACAATAATCTGTTACTAACAGGAACTTTTCTGCTAAATCAGTGCAATATTTATAAATATCTTTTCTCCGGCATTGATATGCTTTTACTCCCCCGTGCCAAACGTTTCAGTCGCACTTTACAGCCTCCCCCACCCACTTTCAGACTTCTTTAATGCGTCCCCAATCAAATGACGCAACTCACAGATTTTCAGTATGCGCCGTGTATGGACATGGTATTTTTCAGCAGCCCCGTCCCGCGGTGAATTAAGGCAAAGGCTCACAGACTGGCGTGTAAATAGCGCTATCTGTGAGCCTTTATTTGGTGTATGGACATGGCGTTTTGCCCGACGCGGAGCGCGTCGCCCGGTAATAGTTATTTCTTATAACTCTTGTTCAGACCGGCAATCACATCTTCGGTAATGTCTACCGAGGGGTCTGAATACAACACATTATCGCCGCTCTTGCTGATGATAACCTTAAATCTGCCGTCTGAATTGTATGATTTCAAGAAAGTGTTCAAGTCCTCGCGCAACTTTTTCTGATAGTTCTGCGTGGCTTGAGCCATTTCGTTTTCTATCTTTTCTTGGAAAGCCTGCAAAGCCTGCTGCTGCTTTTGCAACTGGGCTTGTGCGCTTTCGGCCTGCTGCTGCGAGGTGAATGCGCCGCTCTGCATCTTCTTCTGGAAACTGGCTATTGCGTTTTGCAGAGCCTGTCCCTTGCTGTTCAGCTGTTCGCGATATTTCTTTTGCTTGTTCTCAAGTTCCTTTTGTCCGTCCTTGCAATATTCGCTTTTTGCTGCAAGCGTGTCAATATCTACCACTGCCACCGACGATGCCGCACCAGCATTGGTTGCAGCAGCCTTGGGCAGGCCATTAGGTTTTACTTGTGAGTCTTTTTTGTCGCATGCCACTAACGACAAGCCTGCTGCCACGAGCAGCATTGCGGCATTTGCTTTAATAACCATTCTGCACATTTTCTTTTACTCTTTTTCTGTTTTCTATTCTTGCAGCTGCATCTTGCGATTGCACACACCCAATGCCTCGTTGCCGCATGGCCTTGCTTTGGTCTACATGTGTCTTGACAAAGCCCTTGCCAAAGAAAAGGCGCACTGATAGTAATGCCATGCAAATAGCAACAATTAGCAATGTAATGATGAAATAATTCATATCTTTTTCTTACTTTTGCTTTGCGCTGTGCGCCAACTGCGCGCATGAGCGCGGGGCAAAGTTAGCACAAGCCCGCTGAAAGGCAAAATAAATTGGGCGCAAAAGTAGCTTTTTGCTATTGTCTGCACCCGTCCACGAGGAGGGCAGCCAAGTGCAACAGCCTCTACAACAGATTATATAATTAAGTAGGTATTTAGTTTATATAATCATGTTCAGAATTAGTCAACTAATTTTGAGCACCTACTTATCTACGTAAAATCACATAGTGAAATGAGCGAAAAATTGCAATTACAGCCAAGCATCGTATTCGACTGCTTTGCTGAGGTGAACAAAGTTCCACGTCCTTCGAAAAAGGAGGATAAGATGATAGCCTTCTTAAAGTCGTTTGGCGAGGGCCTCGGATTGAAAACTAAGGTAGATGAGACGGGCAACGTTTGCATTAGCAAGCCTGCCACACCTGGATATGAGGACCGCAAGACTATCATTTTGCAAAGCCACATGGACATGGTGTGCGAAAAGAATAAGGACGTGACATTCGACTTCGAAAACGATGCCATACAGACCTACGTTGACGGCGAATGGCTCAAAGCCAAAGGCACAACGCTTGGTGCCGACGATGGCATTGGCGTGGCCATGGAAATGGCCATACTGAAATCGAACGACATTGAACACGGACCTATCGAGTGCGTATTTACGCGAGATGAGGAAACTGGCCTGACGGGTGCTGTAGGCATGAAGAGCGATTTTATGCATGGCGACTACCTTATCAACCTCGACTCTGAGGACGAGGGACAACTGTACGTGAGCTGTGCTGGTGGTGTAAGAACCACTGCCACATACGACTTCCCGACCTCGGAGGTGCCATCGGACTATTTCACTTTCCAAATAACCATCAAGGGTTTGACCGGCGGCCACTCGGGTGACGACATCAACAAGAAGAGGGCCAATGCCAACAAACTGCTTGTGCGCTTCTTGGTGAACGAAATGCAGAAGTTCGATTTGCGACTGATTGACATTCAGAGCGGTGGTTTGCACAATGCCATTCCACGTGAGGGACACGCTGTGTGCGCGGTTCCGGCTGCTGAAAAGCAAACACTTGAAGCTGACTTGAAAGCCTTTGAGGCTGCCGTGAAGGACGAATTTGCCACAACGGAGAAGAACGTGCACATTGCCATTGCCGAGCAGCCCTGCCAGAAGGTGGGCATGGAACCTGCTGCCATGCGCCGCATGCTGTTGTCGCTCCACGCTGTGCACAACGGCGTCTATGCAATGAGCCAGGACATTGACTGGCTGGTCGAAACATCGTCGAACCTGGCAAGCATACGCAAGGAGGGCGACAAGGTGGTTGTTACAACAAGCCAGCGCAGCAGTGTGGCAAGTGCCTGTCAGAACATGGCAAGCATCATACGTGCTGCCTTTGAACTGGGCGGAGCCGATGTGCTGACCAATGAGGGTTATCCTGGCTGGAAATTGAACCCCAACAGCGACATTGTACGCATTGCCAAGGAAAGCTACGAGCGTCTGTTTGGCAAGGAACCCAAAATATTGGCTATTCACGCCGGCTTGGAGTGTGGTCTGTTCTCTGAAAAGTACCCCAAACTCGACATGGTAAGCTTTGGCCCGACGCTCCGCGGTGTGCACTCGCCCGACGAGCGCTTGCTCATTCCTACCGTACAGATGGTGTGGGACCACTTGCTTGACATACTGAAGCATGCGTAACCCGTCATTTCGACGGATTCAGATGGCGGCGGGTTGGCAGGTGCTGACAGGTTGCGCGGGCAGATGTGCCATATACTTGGCTCCGTGTGCTAAAGATTACTACACATGGCCAAGAGCGTTATGGCCACTCCCCGTTTTGCTATGTCACCCCGCTAACCCGCCTACCTGTTAGCTTATATGCGGTTGCGTGAGGTATAAATTTGAATAATCAACACCCGTTAGTGGAATTTGGATTTACTTGTTAACTCGTCAACCAACTCCACCAACACAAAATAATCAAGAGTCTGTTTTATGCAAAAAGTGGTATTGCTGCTCATGTCCTTGTTGTTGGTCACATCATGCTTGAAAGATGATGATTACACCACCTCGGCCAACGACAAGCTCACATTCAGCCGCGACACTGTGGCGGTTGACACCATTATTAGCGGCACACCGTCAAAGACATATTCGTTGACCATTTACAATCAAGCCGACAAAGCCATACGTATACCCCAAATCATGCTTGGCAAGGGTGGCAGTTCGCCGTTCTATGTCAATGCCGATGGCACACAGTTAGTCAATGGCGTGGCCAACGACTTTGAAATTGCCCGCAAGGACAGCATGATTGTTTACGTAATGGCCAACATTCCCGCGTCTGATGCCGATGACGCGGTAGCGGTTGAGGACAAATTGTGCTTTCAAACGGAGTCGGGCCTCATGCAGGAGGTCGTGCTTACGGCTCAAGGGCAGAATGTCATAACGTTGAGCGGTATGCGCATCAGCCAGAACACCACGTTGGACGCCACCAAGCCTTACCGCGTTATGGACAGTCTGGTGGTGGAGAGGGGTGCAGAACTGACTTTGGCGCCAGGCACACGCTTTTTGTTCCACAACAAGGCGGCCCTTATTGTGCATGGCACACTGCACATTGACGGTTCGAGGGAGAAGCCCGTAACACTACGTGGCGACAGACTTGACTTGATGTTCAAAAACCAGCCCTACGACCGTACACCGGGCTTGTGGGACGGCATTGTGCTGAAATCGCAATCGTATGGCAACACCATCAACTATGCCGACATACACAGCAGTACCAATGGCCTTTGTGCCGACTCGTCGGACATAAGCCGCTCAAAACTTAAGATGGAGAACAGCATCATTCACAACACGACCAACCATGCACTCAATCTGCGTATGGCGAATGTGTTTGTGGGCAACAGCCAGATAACGAATGCCGGCGGCGACTGTGTGCACGTGCGCGGTGGCGACGTGTCATTGGTGCATTGCACGGTAGGCCGCTTCTACGTGTTTACGGGAGGCTATGGCCACGCCTTGGATTTTGCCAACTTTGATGGCGATGTCCGCCTGCCGCTGCACAACTTGTATGTGGCTAACAGCATCGTTACCGGCTACCAAGATGATGAGATTATAGGCGGGCAAAACACCGATTTCGAGAACGACGCTTTTAATTACAACTTTGCTTACAGTCTGCTTGACACGCCGCAGCCCGAAAAGCCCGACGACAGAATTGAGAGTTGCCTGTGGGACACACGGTCGACAAACCAAACCGAAGCTGACAGCATCGTGCACGACAAGAATTTTACACCTGCCTTTAATGTAGACCACTTGCTGTTCTACTTCACACTTTCGCCTTACTCGCCTGCCGTAGGCCAGGCCTCGCCAAGCATCTCACAACAGTATTACCCATACGACAGAACGGGGGCACCAAGAACCGCACGCCCCGACATGGGCTGCTATAACCATGCCGAAACTACTGAGACGCCGAAGCTGACAACAACAGCCCCGCACGTGTCTTCCACCCATTGTGTACAATCCCTTAAGCCAAAGCGTAAAGAATAAAGCATATGGCAACAAACGAAAAGACAAGCGGCAACCGCCGCCCTACATATAAGAAGAAAACCTCACCACAGACCGATGACTTCGGGCATCTGCAACCTCAGGCTGTTGAGCTTGAACAAGCTGTGCTCGGTGCCTTGATGATTGAAAAGGACGCCTACTTTCAAGTAAGTGAAATACTGCGCCCTGAGAGTTTCTACGACAACCGTCACCGCATTATTTATGAGGCCATACAGCGGCTCAACCTTGAGGAGAAGCCTGTCGACATTCTCACCGTTACCGAGGCGCTGCGCAGCACCAACCAGCTTGAAGAGGTGGGCGGCCCCTTTTACATCACCCAACTTAGCGGTTTGGTGGCCTCGTCGGCCCACATCGAATACCATGCACGCATCATAGCCCAAAAGGCTACGGCACGAGCGCTCATATCGTACACGAGCAACATTCAGACCAAGGCTTTTGACGCCACACAGGACATTGATGTGCTCATGCAAGAGGCCGAAGGCAAACTCTTTGAGCTGTCGCAGACTAACATGAAGAAGGACTATACGCAAATAGACCCTGTCATTAAGGAGGCCTACGAAATGCTGCAAAAGGCTGCTGCTCGAACCGATGGTATGAGCGGTATTCCGTCGGGATTTCATGCACTTGACAAAATTACTTCGGGTTGGCAGAACTCCGACTTGGTTATTCTTGCAGCACGTCCGGCCATGGGTAAGACGGCCTTTGCACTGAGCATGGCCAAGAACATTGCTGTGGACCAACAGGTGCCCGTGGCGTTGTTCTCTCTTGAAATGGCTAACGTGCAGTTGGTTAACCGTTTGATTGTAAACGTTTGCGAGATTAAAGGTGAAACCTTAAAGAGCGGACAACTGAAGCCGTATGAATGGAACCAGCTCGACTTCCGCATCAAGCAGCTGATGGGTGCCCCACTCTATGTGGACGACACGCCATCGCTCTCGGTGTTTGAATTACGAACAAAGGCACGACGCTTGGTAAGAGAGCACGGGGTTAAAGTGCTGATGATTGACTACTTGCAGCTGATGAATGCCTCGGGCATGGGCTTTGGCAGCCGCCAGGAGGAGGTGTCAACCATATCGCGCTCGCTTAAGGGGTTGGCCAAGGAACTCAACATACCAATACTTGCCCTGTCGCAGTTGAACCGTGGTGTTGAAAACCGTGAGGGAGGCGACAAGCGTCCGCAACTGTCCGACTTGCGTGAGTCGGGAGCCATTGAGCAAGATGCCGATATGGTGTTGTTCATTCACCGACCCGAGTACTACAAGATTTACCAAGACGAGGCTGGACGCGACTTGCGTGGCAAGGCCGAAATCATTATAGCCAAGCACCGTAATGGTGCTGTTGGCAGCGTGCTGCTCAAGTTCCGCGGCGAATATGCCAGATTCCAAAATCCCGAGGAGGACGAAGTGGCTACAATGGATTCGGCCGCAACGGGCAGCAACGACCAAACTGGCACCGATGCTCTTGCTGCTACCCAGCCACCCGTCGACAACAATCCCTTCCCTCCCGAACCAGCGGGATTTCCACCATTGCCCGATTCATTTCCGCCTGCGCCTAACGATGCACCACCATTCTAAGCACAGGCAAATTCGCCGATATGCCGTGTCGCAATTAGCTGACCCTATTTACAGGTCATTCGCCTGCTAACAAGCAACTATCAATCATGAACAGAATAACAAAACTTATGCGCCAAGCCCAAACTCTGGCCGTTGGATTGCTGACTGCCGTATGTATGTTAGCTGCGTGCTCGCCAAAGCCACCTACCCCCGAAGAGTTGTATAAAGACGAAGCCTCGGGCGTGGTGATGGTGCTAAACAAATTCTACTACAACGCTTCCATGCCGAATGGCGAGCATCTGTACTTTACGGGCATTGCCGAGGACGGCTCGCTCGAAGGGCTGACCGACGATGTGAACGAAGTGCGCCGCAACTGCGGGTACCTGACGGGCACTGCCTTTTTTATTGACGACAAAGGCACCTTGCTCACCAACCGCCATGTGGCATCGCCCACCATTGACGAGGCACAAGTCAAGCAGTGCTTGATGAACATGATTGAATATGTCAAGGCACTGTACGAAGCCCGCATGAGTGAACTCACCTCGCAATATAATGCGCTCGAATCACAAAAGTCGGAGTGTGTCACAACCGACTATTGGGGCTACACGCAAATAGACCAAATGCGGATCAGCCAAATTGAGAGCCAACAGAATGCGCTGCAACAACAATTCAGCGAGCTTGCGCAGGAGCGCAGCAACCTTGACGCACAACTTGATGTGTCGAGCATCAGCATTCACCCCATCTGCCAAATGGGCATAGCCTACAACGACTCGTATGTTACAACCGAGGCCGACTTTCTGCAAAACAACCCTTGCAACACTTTGCGCATAGCGCAAGACAAGGATACTGACCTGGCTCTCATACAACTGCGCAGCGGACTGACGCCTAAAAAGTGCCACATATTTGCTGTTGATGGCAGCAACACAAATGGCGGCTTTTGGAGCCAGCTTTTTGGCAAAGACAAGGCGGCCTCGCCCACCAATCTTAAAATTGACCAACCGCTATACATGATTGGCTTTAATGCCGGCATTGTATTGGCTAATACGCGCAAGGGCATCAAAGTGCAAATGACGAGCGGACGCATTACCCAAATGCCTGATGGCAACCGACTGCTCTACAGCATTCCTACCATGCAAGGCTCAAGCGGCAGCCCTGTTGTGAACGAGTGGGGCGACCTTGTGGGTGTGAACTTTGCCAAGCTTAACGGCTCGGACAACTTCAACTTTGGCATTCCACTGCAAAAGGTGCGCAACTTTGTGGGAGAGTAAACAAGGACATTCAAGCACTAAACGCTAGCACTAATCGCTAGCACTAAACGCTAGCATCAAGCGCAAACACTAAACGCTACCACTAAACGCTAGCATCAAACGCTAGCACTAAACGCTAGCACTAATGGGGGCGACGCGTCTCGCGTCGGGAAAAATGCAATACTTATACACTTAACAAAGGCTCACAGACAGCACTAATTACATACCTGCCTGTGAGCCTTTGCCTTAATGCCCGACGCGAGACGCGTCGCCCCCATTAGTGGTAGCGTTTTGTGCTTGCGTTTAGTGCTTAGTGCTTGCGTTTGCTGCTTGAGTCCCTACGCATGTTTGCGTTTTGCCGGACAGCAATAAAACAAAAGCGAGCAGGCCAACTGAGACATTACATATTCCTCAGTTGGCCTGCTCGCTTTTATGAATCGGCTTATAATTAGAGAGTCTAAGCATGTGCATACCTGGTTCATAAAGCGTCTAAGCATACAATGTGCGCGGCGCACACGTCACACTTACTTGCCAATGCTCTGCACATTACGGCGCACATTCTTGTTTATTTCGACAAACAGATAGTTGGGCTTGTTAGCCTGCACCTTATCTTTCACACGCATATACTCGCGAAGGGCGTACTCTTTCGATTTTTCAAACGTCAGACGCGACATTTCACCCTGCGACTTTGTGGTGCGTGTAGAGTCAAGTTTCTCATCGGGGAAATAGTCGTCAAGGTCTACATCACCAATCATTGTCGTTTCAAGGAATGTGAGGTTCTTCTTGGCAGAGTCGGTATAATATCCCACAAACATGTGGCCGGGCATTTGCACCAGCACCGGCGTTATGTTGATGGCACGCAGCAATGAGGCAAATAGCACACTGCCGTCCACACAGTTTATTTGCGACGAGTTCAACGCGTCTTCAAACGTGCGCACACGCTGTGCGTATACCACATTGCTCGACAGACTTGAGTACGACACCGAGCTATACTTGAAATTGCGCTTTTGCAGCACATACCACAGGGCATACACTTGCTTGTCCACCATTTCGGGCGTGCTCTGATAACCCAAAAAGCGGCGTACGATGCGGGTGTTGAGCGCCTCACGCAACACTTTGTCAATGAGCGGGTTTTCCTCGTTAACGTAGGCTGCATAAAACAAACGTGTGCTCACATAACGCGTGCGGCCGTCGGGCAACTGCTTGTTAAACCCTAACAGGCACTCGTTGATGCTGCGCACCGAAAACGTGCGCACCTTCTGCCCCAGGTCCTTGCCATCTACCTCCACATTGGCCACCACGCTGATAGGTTCGGCCTGTTCATTGTTGCGCAAAGCATTGTAACGCCACAATATGTCGGGATAAATGATGTATTCGGTATGCTCCTTGGGCAATACAAATGTCGACACCGAACGGGCGTAGAACGGTGTCTCGGCCAGTTCGATGCGCACCACCGTGTTGGCACGTCCGCTCTTCAGTTTGATGGCCACACACGATTTGGGATTGCCCACATACTCTCCGCTCATGGGCGGAATAACCTGGGTGTTGGTTGTAGCTACCGACAATATGGCAGACGGAAAGAGGTTGCCTCCAAGTTGGTCTACCAATTCGTAGTCGTCGGCAAATGGGCGCTTCATCACCACATAAGTTATGCCACCCACCAGCATGGTCAAGCTGAGCACAACCGCCGTTATGCGCCACAGCAATTTGCGTCTTTGTATTCTAATTTCCAAAGCTGTCATAGCACAACACAATTATACTTACCTAAAAGGCTTGTACCGAATACAAGTAGAGCACCGCAGCCGGAATGGCTAACAACGCGGAGTCGAAACGGTCGAGCATGCCGCCATGCCCTGGCAGCACGTGGCCACTGTCCTTTATGCCGAGCTGGCGCTTGAACAAACTCTCTACCAGGTCGCCCCATGTGCCAAACACACAGACTACTGCACCAAGGCCAAGCCATTGCGGCAAGGTGAGCAACGTGGGGTTGAAGTGCCACAGCACAGCGGCCACCACCAAGCACAGCACGCCGCCGCCAATGCTGCCCACCCACGACTTGTTGGGCGATATGCGCTCAAACAATTTGGCAGGGAAATATTTGTGCAACAACGAACCGCAGCAATAGGCCCCCGTGTCGCTCGTCCACAAAAACAGGAACACGCTCAGCGGGTAAATTGGCTCAAAGGCTGTTTTGTTGGCCATGGGGTCGTACTGGAAGGCGAGCACATTGAGCAGGCTGAATGCCAAGGCCACATAAATTTGCGACGCAAAGGCATAGGCCCAATTCTTGAGCGGGTCGGACTTCTGCAAGTAGAGTTCGCTCACCAGCATGTAAATAATTGACACCAAATAAGGGATAAACGCACGCGAGGGCACGAGGTCGGCACAAAAGCCGCCGAAGGCTACGAACAAATACACCGCAGCTACCGTATTTATCAACTTGTTGACCGAGGCCCCCGCATAGCTGTTCACATTATGCGAAAACTCCCAAGTGGTCAATCCCGTCACCACTGCAAACAGCAGCGTGAACGTCATAGGCGAAAAAAGCGTGCCACCCACAAGCACGGCCACAAAGACCGCACCTGTGAGTGCACGCACAATCAGGTTATTCATTGTTATTATTGTCAGATGAAGTATTATCCGTATCTTGCTGTTTACCCAGGCCGGCAGGCACAGGTGGCGGCACACAACCAGCAGCTGCCGGTTCGTTGTCACTTTCCTTTTCAGCAGTCGGTGCCTCCTCGCCGGCAGCAGCCTGCTTGTCAGCCTCCAACTTTTTGCCACGCTCTTCGGCCAGTTTGAGTGCCTCCTCTTCCATCAGCACATCGGCGCGGCTCTTCCATGGGCGCGGACCGAAGATGTGTTCAACGTCCTCGGTAAATATCACCTCGCGCTCAACCAGCAAGTCGGCCAGTTGGTTGTGCTTGTTAGCATTTTCGGCCAACAGTTTTTTGGCACGTTCATACTGTTCGGCTATCATGCGCTGCACCTCGGCATCAATCAGTTCGGAGGTGCGTTCAGAGTAGGGCTTTGTAAAGTTGTACTCATTCTGCGCATTATAGTAGCACACATTCGACAGTTTGTCGCTCATGCCCAAGTAGGCCACCATGCCATATATGCGTTTGGTCACACGTTCAAGGTCGTTAAGCGCACCGCTCGATACATGGCCTACAAACAGCTCCTCGGCAGCACGTCCGCCAAGCAGCGAGCACACCTCGTCAAGCATTTGCTCGCGTGTGGTGATAGTGCGCTCCTCAGGCAGATACCATGCGGCACCCAGAGCCTGTCCGCGCGGCACAATCGTTACCTTTACCAGCGGATTGGCATATTGCAGCAACCACGACACCGAAGCATGGCCAGCCTCGTGTATGGCTATTGAGCGTTTCTCGTCCTCAGTCATCACCTTCGACGTCTTTTCCAAACCACCGATTATGCGGTCAACAGCATCAAGGAAATCCTGCTTGCCCACCTCCTTGCGGTTGTGGCGTGCAGCTATCAAGGCCGCCTCGTTGCACACATTGGCAATGTCGGCGCCCGAAAATCCCGGAGTCTGACGTGCAAGCATCTCAATATCCACCGTATCGTCAAGTTTGAGCGGCTTCATGTGCACCTTGAATATGGCCACGCGTTCTGAGAGTTCGGGCAAGTCTACGTGTATTTGTCGGTCAAAACGCCCGGCACGCAGCAACGCAGAGTCGAGTATTTCCACGCGGTTGGTGGCAGCCAGCACAATCACGCCCGTATTGGTGCCAAAGCCGTCCATTTCGGTGAGCAACTGGTTCAGAGTGTTTTCGCGCTCATCATTACCACCCATCGTAGGATTTTTGCCACGGGCACGACCAATGGCATCGATCTCATCAATAAATATGATGCAAGGAGCCTTTTCCTTGGCCTGCTGAAACAGGTCGCGCACACGACTGGCGCCCACACCCACAAACATCTCAACAAAGTCGGAACCGGCCATCGAGAAGAAAGGCACCTCTGCCTCACCGGCCACAGCCTTTGCCAACAGCGTTTTACCTGTGCCCGGAGGGCCAACGAGCAATGCGCCCTTGGGTATCTTGCCACCAAGTTCGGTGTATTTCTTCGGGTTCTTCAAGAAATCCACAATCTCGCGAATTTCCTGCTTGGCACCTTCTTGTCCGGCCACGTCCTTAAATGTGATGTTCGTCGTATTTTTGCCATTCTTCTCAAACAAGCGTGCCTTGCTCTTGCCCACGGTGAAGATGCTGCCCATGCCGGCACCACCGCCACCCATGCGGCGCATCAAAAAGAAATAGAGGGACACCAGCAGCAATATGGGGAATATGCTGCTGAACAAGTTTGAAAAGAAATTGCTACTCTCCTCATAGCGCACCCCACCCTTGTAGTTATTGTCAAGGAAGGTGCCCACGGCATCGATATTAGGATATTTGGCCGACACGGTAGGGGCCGTGCCCGTCTTGTCGCTGCCCATGTTGAACACATCGCGTATGTGTTCGGGGCGCACCACAAAGCGCACGTTGCCATCGGTCTTGTTCACCACCACCTCGCGCGCATAGCCTTGTTTTACATACGTGCGGAAAGCCGTGTAGTCCACTTCCTTGTCTACACCGCCAGCCTGGTTGTTGCCACTGTTAGTGTACAGCATTATGCCCAACGAAATGACGGCAAGGACGTAGAACCATGTTAGCGTAACAAATGGTCGCCGACGCCTGCCCGGTTTTTTACCTCCGGGTTGTGGCGATGGCGTACTTGGTATTTGAGCCATTTTGTTTTCTGTTGTAATTAAGTATAACGTGTTATGAGAGTCAGTCCAAATCTGCCACCTGTGTCAGTTCGGCATCGTCCCAAAGATTTTCCAAATCATAGTGTTCGCGCGCCTCGGGCAGGAATATATGCACCATCACCGTGCCATAGTCCATAGCCACCCACTCACCATTTTCGCGTCCGGCAATAGCCGCAGGCTTCTCGCGCAAATGTTTGCCTGTAAATTCCTCCACCGAGTCGGTTATGGCGTCCACCTGTTGTGGCGAGCCGGCAGTACATATAACAAAGTAGCTGCAAGGTGCTGTAATAATGTTTCCCAAATTGGCTGTTACAATGCTGCGGCCTTTTTTCTCCTGAATGCCGTCAATGATTGTATTTACTAACTGTTGTGTTTCTTCCATGCGTTATTTATCTGTTTGTTTTTGGTGCAAAGATAGTGCAAGGCGAGAGCAAAGATGCAAGTTTACTTGCAATATTTGCCGAACCGCACCCTATCTTCTGCAAAGATAGTGCAAACTGAGCGCAGAAAGTCAAGCTTGCTTGAACTTTATGCCGAAGTGCAGCCTATCTTCTGCAAAGATAGTGTAAACTGAGCGAATAAAGTCAAGTTCACTTGCAATCTTTGCCGAACCGCAGCCTATCTTCCAACAAAGATTATGCCAAAAGCGCCCGCCGCTACAAAGGCTCTGCCGATTTCAGCACATTATTCCACATATATAAGGATTGTGTACCTGCCACGTGCCACGTAACTTTGCACCCATAAAAAAACAATACAACACAACCAACTATGCTATTTTTACCGCTTCTGCTATCGGCAGCACCCGTTTGTGCCGACACCACCAAGCATTTTGACATCGAAGAGGCCGTAGTGGTGGCTTCACCCAAAGAAACCCGCCAACTGCGCCAGCAGCCACTCAGCGTAAGTCTGTTCGACGCAGGCACGCTCAACAACCGCCAGGCCGGTGCGCTGAAAAACCTCTCGGCCTATGCGCCCAACTTCTACATGCCACAGTACGGCAGCCGCCTCACCTCGGCCTGCTACATTCGTGGCATTGGCAGCCGCATCAACACCCCCGCAGTAGGACTGTATGTTGACAACGTGCCCTACGTCGACAAGTCGAGCTACGATTTCTCGTTTCAAGGCATCGAACGTGTTGACATCATGCGCGGCCCGCAAGGCACACTCTATGGCCGCAACACCATGGGCGGACTGGTGCGCGTGTTTACAGCCGACCCCATCACCCACCACGGCACCGACGTGTCGGCTGGCATTGGCACGGGGTGGCAGCAGCGTGCCATGCAGCGCCATGCAGCCTTCACCACCTATCTGCACCCGGCCAACCGCATGGGCCTCAGCATAGGCGGCTATTACGAGGGCGAAGACGGCTACTTCAAAAATCAGGCCACTGGCAAAAAGCAAGACGCAAGCGAGGCCGGCGGTGCACGTCTGCGCTGGTCGTGGCGCCCTACCGATGTGGTAAAGATTGACTGGACCGCCTCATACGAGCACAGCAACGAAAAGGCTTGCCCCTACTATCTGTTAGGCAACACAAGCGACTTTGCCCAAGGCTACAACACCGCTGCCAACGGTGCCGCCATAGGCACACTCGAGCAGAACCGCCCAAGCACCTACCGCCGCGGCGTGTTCAACACCGGTATCGGTGTGGAGCACCGTCTGCCAAAGCTCACTTTGAGCAGCATCACGGCCTATCAGCGACTCGACGACCGCCTGTTTATGGACCAAGACTTTACGCGTCAAGACATCTTCTCGCTTTGTCAAAAGCAGCACGCCAACACCGTGTCGGAGGAGATTGCACTGAAAAGTCCCGCCAGCAATAGCCGTTGGACATGGACTACGGGCGCATTTGGCATGTACCAGTCATTGCGCACCGACTGCCCCGTCACATTCTACGGCGAGGGCGTTGACTACCTCAACACGCAAATTGGCGCCAACCTGCCCCCACAACTGGGCATCAGCATAGCCTTTACAGGCAACGACATACCATTTGCCGCACGGCTCAAAACGCCCTCGGTCAATGCGGCATTGTTCCACCAGAGCACAGTCAAGCTGGTTGGCGGACTGAGCATGACGCTTGGCTTGCGCCTTGACTACGACTACCGCAAACTCGACATGACGTCGGGCGCCGAGGGCAACGGCACCATTCCCTACCACTTTGGCATGAGCATGGGCCATATTGCCACCGACCTCGAGGCCGATGCCTCGCTTAACAGTTCGCTGAGCCACCACAGCTGGCAGGTGTTGCCCAAGGGTGCACTCAACTATGCACTGCCGCGCGGACTTGGCAACATCTACGTGAGTGTGGCCAAAGGTTACCGCGCCGGAGGCTACAACATACAGTCATACTCCGACCTGTCGCAACAGTTGTTGCGCCGACAAATGATGCTGGGTGTACGCCAATACAGCGAGCAGGTCATACGCCAAAATCCGCACATGCCTGATGCCAAAAAGGACAAGATCATTGCTGTCATGACGGGGGTGCTCGACCGCGTCACACCACAAGTCCCCGATGCCAGCACGCTCTACTACAAGCCTGAGTACACCTGGAGCTACGAAGCAGGCATTCACCACAACCTGGCCGACAAAATGCTGCAACTCGACCTGGCCGTGTTCTGCATGAAAACGCACGACCAGCAAATAGCCCGCTTTGCCCAGAGCGGCATGGGGCGCGTCATGGTCAACGCCGGACGCAGCCGCAGCACAGGCGTTGAGGTGGGATTGCGCTCACAACTGGCCCACGACCGCCTCACGCTCACGGCTAACTATGGCTACACACACGCCAAGTTCACCCGTTACGACCTTGGCACATCAGCCAGCGGCACAAGGGTTGACTACACGGGCAACCGCGTGCCCTTTGTGCCCCAGCACACCTTCAGTGCATCGGCCGATGCCGAACTGCCCGTGTCGGTCAACAACTTTGTACGCACATTTGCCTTTGGCGCCGATGTCAAGGGGGCTGGCAGCATCATGTGGGACGAGGCCAACACCTTCGGACAAAAGTTTTATGCCACACTCGGTGCACACGTCGGCACCACGCTGGCTGGCAATGTGCAGCTTAATCTTTGGGCACGCAACCTTACCGGCACACGCTATGCCACCTTTGCCTTCGACAGCATGGGCCACCGCTTTGCCCAATATGCCGCACCACGCTCATTTGGGCTGGACGTAAAGTGGCACTTCTAAAACGCGTTGGTGGGGGCTTGGTTAACGGGGTAACCCGTCAACATGCCCCTCCCACCATCTGCTGCTACTGCAACATTGCAAGTATCATGCACCATGCCAAGCCTCAAGCATATAAAATGTTTGAGGCTTGGCTTTTTTGTACACACAATTTGACTATATTTGCACTCATAAACAGATAACGACCCTTTACACACATCAACTATGAAAAGATTACTTAGCATCATGCTGCTTGCAGCCGCCACCACCCTGACGGCACAAGCCGACAAAGAAATTAAACGCCCCGACAGCTACAATTACAGCCGGGGGGTCGAAGCATACGACAACGATAACACCAGCGAGGCCATCGACTACTTTAACCGCGAAATAGCGGACAACAGCAAAAATGGCTATGCTTATATGTATTTGTCCGACATTTACCGCCAACAAGAAGAACCCGGCAAAGCCATCGATGCCGCCAACCTGGCCATAAAGTACATGCCTGCCAAAGACAAGAAATTCACCACCGTGAGCTACACCATCAGAGCACAAATTCAATGTCTGCTCAAAGACACTGTAGCAGCCCTGTCCGATTACGCATCGGCCATCAAGGCCTCACCCGATGAACAGCGCCCCTACGAGGAACGCGCGCAACTTTACTATGAGATGGAACGCTACGACGAGGCCGATGCCGACTACCGCAAAATCATCAAAATCGCATCAGGCGATGCCACAGGCTACATGGGTTTGGGGCGCAACCTGAGTGCGCAAAAGCAATGGACCGAGGCCATCAAGCAGTTCACCTACGCCGCCAGTTTGGGTTCAGACAACGCTTATCCCTACGCATTTCGTGCTGAGGCTTACAAGGAACTTGGCGAATGGGACAAGTCTGCCGACGACATCATCAGCGCTTTGAGCATTGAGTTCAACACCAAAGCCGTATCGTTGCTCAGCGACATAAAGGACCCCATGCTCTCTATCGTATTGGCAAAAATGAAAATACAAATGGCCAAGTCGCCAAACAGCATAGACTGGCCTTTCTACTTAGCCGCCACCTACGAGCAAAGCGAGCAATACGCCAAGGCCATCAGCTACTACAAAATTTTACAAGACAAGGACGCTTCGCTCAACCTTGGCCAAGGCATTGCACGCTGCTACCAAAAGATGGGCGACTATCAAAATGCGCTCATTGCCATCAATAAGGCCTGCGACACCGACTCAGTAGATACCGATGTGCTCGGAATGCGGGCCGACATATTGTACAACCTCAACCGTCCGCAAGAGTCCATACAGCAGTATGACGAAATAATTAAAATGGAGCCAGACAATATGGGTTACTACTACACACGTGCATGGACCAAATTGATATTGCGCGACTTTGAGGGAGCTGTCGAAGATGCTACCATGTGCATGGCCGCAGGTGGCAACGTGCTTGCTCCCGCCTACAACCTGCGCGGATTGTGCTATAAGGCACTTAACAACAACGACAAGGCGCGCCCCGACCTTGAAAAGGCCATCGCACTTGAGCCCACTCCGGCCGACTACAGTTGCAGCCAATATGCCTATCTGGCACTCGGACAAAAAGACAAGGCCATGGAGGTGATGGACACCATTCTGAACCGCGACAACAGCAGCGGCAACAACTACGATGCTGCTTGCCTGTATTCTCTCATGAACAACACGGACAAGGCTTTGAACTACTTCAAAACGGCACTCGAAAAGGGCTATGTCAACTTTGCACACATCGGTCTTGACCACGACCTTGACAACATACGCCAACTGCCCCAATTCAAGTCGCTTGTCAGCACCTACAAGCAAAAGCTTGAGCAGTCGCTCACACCGGCCGACACCGTGGTGGCTGTACACCCCGGTGCAGGCAACACGGTAACTACCGAGGTGCCATTTACCAAGGAGTATGGTGTGTGCACCATCAAATGCAAAATCAACAACCTGCCGCTCTCGTTCGTATTCGACACCGGAGCTGCCACGGTATCACTGTCAATGGTTGAGGCCACCTTTATGATGAAGAACGGCTACCTGAGCAAAAGCGACGTGGTGGGCAGCCAATACTTTCAAGATGCCAACGGCAACATCAACGAGGGTACCATCATCAATCTGCGTCACGTAGACTTTGGCGGTCTTAAACTCGAAAACGTGCGTGCTTCGGTGGTGCGCAACCAGCGTGCCCCGCTCCTCCTCGGTCAGTCGGTGCTCGGCCGCCTTGGCAAAATCGAAATTGACAACTCCCGCAAAGTGCTGACTATTACAAGCAAGCAATAAACACTCGTTGGAGTTGCAACTAAACATTAAATAAAACGACAATAGAGACAACCATGAACGGCATTGTCTCTATTGTCGTTTATACCTCTGATACTAATACGGATTAGCAGGCTCTGAGTACGCCATCTAATAATCAGAGAACTTACCAGCAATCTTGTTAAGATAAAATCCTAACGATTAAGCAATTCTTTCAAGAATGCTTCCGACTTCGTAACATCAATCTCATTAACAAAGCTTTCATCTTTCAGCATCTCATCTATTGCCGTACCATTAAACTGAGCAACACCTCTTGTATTTCTTCCTGCCCAGTGAAATTGCAAGACTGTATTATCTATCAATTTACCATGATATACTGAACACAAAAGCGTTTTGAAGTTTGAAGACCCGTCTATACCTATAAAAAAGAACAAAAATACACTCTTAGAACCCGCCATTTTCTGCAGGAACTTATCTATATTATATGCCTTCGGATTAGAGTTTAGATATACCATTTTGGTTTTAATGTCAGTATATGTATTCCCATTGTCAAACTCGCGATAATAGTCACCTAAACCATTTTTAGTGTCATACGAAGGTAACGCTGCTTCAAGATTATGCAAATTAGAGATAATATGTTGTCTTTCTATATCATTCGATGTTATCAAGCTTTCTATGAGTCTGCCTCTAATATTCGTATTTTCTATATGTGATGCTACGAGAATTTCCCTTTTGCACTTATTACAGCGCTCGTTCAAATCATCTTCAAGAATACGAAAATTATCTGATTTAACAAAGGAACATGCTCTATTGATAGAGGCAAATATATTTGTCCTCTCTGCTTCTGTAGGTTCAAACTTTTGATTGACAGGCTTAATACTTGAAGATGCTTCCACTAAACGGAAGAGATTGTCCTCCCAATCCATTCCTTGGTGAACTGCAAACAAGTAATCAAAGTTTTCTGGAGCATTCTTTCTGTTGTTGAAATCTCGCATTATATCAGAGCCATTAAAACTGCCCTTGATATTCGTCATGCTAAGCTCTTGAGAACTATGACTTATCTTTTTTAGGAATGTGGTATTCGCAAGAAGTATCAAATTTGTGGAGGACTTACGAACCAGTACAACAAAAAATGGAATTTTATCATACTTTTCAAGCGCAGATAAACTCAGAACTGTATTGCTGAAAGTATCAGAAGCCGATTTTGAGTAACTGAACCTTACAGCGAAGTATTCATTATGATACACTTTCCGATCTAATGTCAGATGGAAATGTGCACATACATCATCTTCTACAGCTTGCTTGTTGTGTTGTGGAGCACTATTAACAATATACTCCACAAATTCTTTACATTTTGTATTCATTTCGGTTTACTTTATTATACGGGTTCATAACACCAAATTAAGCCATATCAATCTAACCAAACAAAGACAGCGCATTTTGCTGTTCTTTTACCTTTATGCTTGACTTAGATGATGCTTGCTGTTTCTTTTGATCACCCAAAGAATTCCTTTCCCAAAATACACCATCAAAATAGCCCTGAATTGATTTATCTCCTGAGGCATTTATCAGTCTCTTAACAGACCAAAGACAGTACTCTCTATTTATTTCAATGCCCAAACAGTTTCTGCCAAGCTTGCGAGCCACAACTGCAGCAGTGCCACTTCCCAGAAAAGGATCAAAGATTTTGTCACCAGGCTTAGAGGAAGCCAGCATCAGTTTTGCATACAGTTTCTCCGGTTTCTGTGTAGGGTGATCCGTATTTTCAGGCATAGACCAGAAAGGAACGCTTATATCCCCCCAAAAGTTTGAGGGATACGTTATGCGGAAATTACCAGATTCCGTCTCGTCCCAATCCTTGGGCTTTCCATCTACTCTATATGGAGCAATTACCTTTTTCTTCATCTTTACAGACTCTACATCAAAGTAATAATCTTTGGGGTTCTTTACAGCAAACCAAATATCCTCCATTGAATTTTTCCAATTCGATTTGGCCCCTCGTCCCTTTTCTCTTTGCCAAGTAATTCTATTGATGACAGTTAGCCTTTCTTCTATGACTCGTTGCATAGAAGATGTACACTTCCAATCACCACACATATAAAGTGTACCATTGGGAGCAAGTTTATCACAAACCTTATAAAACCAACTTCTAAGATAATCTTCATAAGCACTTGATTTCATACTTGAAAACTTTTTGCCATGAAAGTCCTTGTCAAGATTGTAAGGAGGGTCAATGATAATTAGATTAAAATAATCATTCGGAATATATTCTAAACAATCAAATAGGTTTGCATTAACAATAGCATTATCCACAAATGATTTTTTCAAGTCATCTGCACTCAAAATAGACTTTTCCAATGCCGGAATTTCATTTTCCGACACTGTCAGTGTCCTATTCCGTTCAGCACGTGTTTTCTCTGCCATAATTTCTATAAATCGTTATTTATTAATTAAAGTCCCTCAATAAAGAGGATAAAAAGTAACCGTAATTGGCTGTTTCTTCATAAAGCAGCGGAGTACGATTTACAAAGAAAGAGAAGGCTACCATCATAGATGCAAAAATAGGTATTTTGAGTAATTTCGCCAAGTTAAAGACTCATCGATTTGTACAGATGCCTTATTGCAAATCTGCTTTTAATGATCATATAGAAGCGCATTAAACGCTCATGGAGTTTTTCCAGGCTGACAAAATATTGCGCTATTCAATGGCACAGAAAAGTAAATATGCAAGCTCTAATGGGGGCGACGCGTCCCGCGTCGGGCATTAAGGCAAAGGTTCTCAGATAGGTATGTAATTAAAGCTGTCTGTAAGTCTTTGCTTAGTAGTGTATGAGCCTTTGCCTTAATGCCCGACGCGAGACGCGTCGCCCCCATTAGTGCTTGCGTTTTGTGCTTGCGTTTTGTGGTAGCGGGACCTTTACTATACTACAAAAACTTTACATGCCGAGTATCTTACATCTTACACTAACACGCTGTAACTCGTTGATTATTAGTACTTTACATAGTGTAAGATATTAGCAGATTTACCTACACGCAACCTACACAACCTGCACGCTACCACACGGCACAAGCACGGGAGGAAGATATTACGGTATAGGGGAACAGAAAAGTCTGTTGCTCCGACAGATTTTTCTGCGTCCCTATGGCGTAAAACCCGCCGCATACGTCCAAACCGACTGCGAGGCAGCGGAGTGGAGTGTGTAAGATGTATGCAGGGGAGTGTAAGATACTTTGAACTCATCTTACACTCTTGAAACATCTGTATATCAGTTTGTTACGCACAAAAAGTGTAAGATGGCAGTAAAAACACTCGTACTCATTTACATGTAGGCAGACGGGGAATGAGCAAATATTTGTGTACAAATTGGTTAGCCGCTTAGCGCGGAAAACATAAGCAACATAAGTTTACACAAGATACATATAAGGCCGCTGCGCGGCTGGCCACGGACTAACGTCCGCGTGGCCAAAGGAACATAAGGGCTGACGCCGTAGCGTTATTTATCAGCCGCTAACGCGGAATACATAAGGACATAAGAACATAAGAACAGAATATATAAAGTTAGCGGCCGCCAGGGCACGCTACGGCGTCAGCCCTTCTGTTTCTTGAGGCCACCCGGACGTTAGTCCGTGGCCGTCAGCCGCGCAGCGGCCTTATGTGTATCTTATGTAAACTATGTTCTTATGTTCCCGCAGTAAGCGGCTAACACAAACGTCATATCTTATGTTCTTATGTCCTTATGTTCTTCTGTTTTCCGCGTTAGCGGCAGATCTCATAACTCACAAACTATGAAGCACCATAATCTAATCTCCTGACTTCATCACTTTTCTGCGCCATCACATAGCGCATATTGATAAACGATGAGTTGCGTCATTTGATTGGGTAACGCATTGGTGAAGTCAGGAAATAAATGCACTGCAATATGCCGTAAAAGCGCACTGCATGCACCATAAAAATACACTGCCGCCTGCAACACGAGTGCAGACGACAGTGTATATAAATTTCGGGGTTGTCTACACGCTTTTAGCAGTTGATTATCAACGCGTTGACATACTAAAGTGCAGAGTGTAGGCAAAACGCTAAAAAATGATTTATAGGTAGGTGTGCAGGCATTGCTTGCACACAAGCAAAGGCGTCAGCTGTGGCGCAGGAGCAGTTCGTGCTCCACCTCTTCGAGGGTCACACCCATTTGTTCGAGCATTACAAAATAGTGATACATCAGGTCGCCAGCCTCGTAGATGAAGCGCTCGCGATTGCCATCAACGGCCTCGATGATGCTTTCGGTACACTCCTCACCCACTTTTTTGGTAATGGCCTTTATGCCCTTGATGAACAAACGTGTGGTGTAGGAGCCTTCGGGCATCTCGGCATGGCGGCGACGCACAAGGGCCGAAAGCGAACGTATGAAGCCCTCGGCAGCGGGGGTGTCAAAACAAGCCGTGGTGCCACGGTGGCAAGTGGGGCCTATGGGATTGGCCTTGATAAGCAAGGTGTCGGCATCGCAGTCGATGTACATGTTGTCAACCATGAGGTAGTGGCCAGAGGTTTCGCCCTTTGTCCACAACTGCTGGCGGGTGCGGCTGAAAAAGGTGACACGCCCCTCACGCTGCGTCTTTTCAAACGCCTCGCGGTTCATGTACCCCAACATCAGCACACGCAGTGTGACAGCATCCTGCACCACAACGGGCAGCAGGCCGTCGGCGCATTTGTCAAGTTTTATGTTGTCCCAACTTAATTGTTCCATATTTACAGTCTTACGGGTATGCCCTCGTGGTTGAGGGCCTGTTTGAGTTCGGGTATGGTTATTTCGCCATAGTGGAATATGCTGGCGGCCAAGGCGGCATCGGCATGTCCTTGGGCCAGCACCTCGGCAATGTCGTGCGCCGAACCGGCGCCACCCGATGCTATGACGGGAATGCGCAAGCCAGCGGTGAGGCGGGCATAAGTGGTGCACGGGTAACCATGCTTGGTGCCATCGTGGTTCATCGAGGTGAAGAGAATTTCGCCCGCGCCACGCTCCTGCGCCTCGTGTGCCCACGAGTAGAGTTCGCGGTCGGTGGGCTGTGTGCCGCCGTGGGTGCACACCGTCCAAAGGGCATCGGCCTCAGCCTGGTCGGGTGCGAGCGGCTGATGACGGGCATCGATGGCCACCACCACAAACTGCGACCCGTAGCGTGCGGCTATTTGGTCGATGAGTTCGGGAGTGCGCAGGGCAGCACTGTTGATGCTCACCTTGTCGGCACCGGCATCGAGCAGGCGTGCAGCATCGTCGATGGTGCTAATGCCGCCGCCCACGGTGAAAGGTATGTTTATGCCGTCGGCAATGCGGCTGACGAGCTGCGTAAAGGTGTGGCGTCCCTCGCGTGTGGCACTGATGTCAAGGTAGACCAGCTCGTCGGCGCCGGTGCGGGCATAATGCTGCCCAAGGGCCACGGCATCGCCCACGTCCTGCAAGTCCTCAAAGTGCACGCCCTTTACAGTGCGTCCCTCTTTCACATCGAGGCATGGTATAATTCGTTTGCTCAACATAATTGGTCAAGTGTTATACGTCCTTCGTAAATGGCCTTTCCCACAATCACCTTTCGCAGGCCGAGCTGGCGCAGTTGCTCAATGTCGTTCATGCCCGATATGCCGCCCGACACGGTAATGTCTACAGCAGGATACTTTTGCTGCAAACGCACATAGAGGTCGGTGTCGGGGCCTTGCAGCATGCCGTCGCGCGATATTTCGGTGCAGATTACCTGTGTCAAGCCGTGTGGCACAAAACGGTCGATAAGGCTGTCGATGGTTTGTTCTACACTGTCGAGCCAACCATTCACAGCCACGAGTCCGTTTTTAACATCGGCACCGAGCACCATGCGCTCAGCCCCAAACTGGTGGAGCCATGCCTCAAAGAGTTCGGGTTTGGTGGCAGCCACACTGCCCACCACAGCATAGCGCGCCCCGGCCTCGAACACCTGTGTGAGCGCCTCGGCACTTTTTATGCCACCGCCCCACTCTATCTCGGCCCCCGGCACGGCCGCCAGCTGGCGCAGCGTGTCAAGGTTTTGGGGAGTGGAGGCTTTGGCACCATCGAGGTCGACCACATGAACGCGGTGCAACCCATGCGCCACATATTGGCGTACCATGTCGACGGGGCTGGCGTCATATTGTTTTTTCTGCGCATAATCGCCTTGCGACAGACGCACACAGCGGCCGTCTATCAAGTCTATTGCGGGAAGTATGGTCATAAGCTGATAAAGTTTTTAAGTATGCGCTCGCCCACATCGCCACTCTTTTCGGGGTGGAACTGTGTGGCATAGAATTGCTCGTACTTTAGTGCGGCACTAAACATCAGGCCGTGGCGTGTGGTGGCTATGGTGTCGGGACACAAGGTGGGGTAATAAGAGTGTACATAGTACACGCTGTCGCCACTATGTATGCCGTCGAAGAGTTTCTTTTCAAGATTGCCAAGGGTGTTCCAGCCCATGTGTGGCACCTTGAACTCGGCACTGTCGGGGAAACGGCGCACATGGGCGTCGAATATGTTCATGCAGGTGGTCAGCTGGCCATTGGCAGCGCCCTCCTCAGAGTCGCGGCACATCACCTGCAGCCCCACACAGATGCCCAGCACGGGCTGGCGCAACTGCTTGATGATAGGTATGAGCCCGCTCTCGCGCAGGTTGTGCATGGCCTCGGCACAATTTCCCACCCCGGGCAGCAACACGTGGTCGGCACGGCGTATGGTGGCGGCATCGGCCGTCACCTCGAATGTGGCGCCCAGACGCGACAGGGCATTCTGCACAGAACGCAAATTGCCCATTTTGTAATCGATGATTGCTATCATAATGTACCTTTACTGCTTGGAAGTTCGTAACTGAACACATTGCGGTGAATGGCCTGTCGCAAGGCACGCGCAAAGGCTTTGAACACTCCCTCGATAAGGTGGTGATTGTTTTCGCCACGCGCCTTGATGTGCAAGTTGCACTGCATGGCGGCGCACAACGACTGGAACACGTGCTTGAACATTTCGGTGGGTGTGTCGCCCACATACTCGCGCGTAAATGGCACGTCCCACTGAAAGTCGATACGTCCGCCAAAGTCGAGTGTGACCATGGCATCGCATTCGTCCATGGGCAGTACAAAGCCATAGCGGTCGATGCCGCGCTTGCTGCCAAGAGCTGTGCGCAGGGCTTCGCCAAGGGCTATGGCCACATCTTCCATGGTGTGGTGCTCGTCCACCTCGAGGTCGCCCTTGCACACACAGTAGAGCGATATGCCGGCATGGTGTGGCAACTGGCTGAGCATGTGATCGAAAAAGTGCAGTCCGGTGTTGACCAATGTGTCGCCCCCACCATCGAGGTCGACTATCACGTGAATGTCGGTTTCGGCAGTGGCACGCTTTACTTCGGCACGGCGCTCTGTGCGACGCAGGAATTCGGCTATGTCGGCCCAATCGTCGGTGGCAAGAGCCAGCACGTGCTGCTGCACCGTGTTGAGCATGGTGGCAGCCACTTCGGGCTTTTGCAACAATATGGCACGGCACCCCATGTTGACGGCCAGCTGCACATCGGTGGCACGGTCGCCTATTACATAAGAGTGTTTCAGGTCGTAGCCGTCCGTCATATACTCGGTGAGCATGGCCGTGCCAGGCTTGCGTGTTGGCGCATTGTCGGCGGGGAATGTGCGGTCTATATATTCGCGGGCAAAGGTTACGCCCTCGCCCTTGAGTGTTTGCAACATTTTGTTGTGAGCGGGCCAGAAGGTGTCTTCGGGAAAACTCTCGGTGCCGAGGCCGTCCTGGTTGCTCACCAACAATGGCAGGTAGTCGGTCTGCATCACCGAGCGCAGTCCGCTGATGGCACCTGGCACGAACTCGAGTTTCTCAAGCGAGTCAATCTGCTCGTCGGCCGGCTCTTTTATAATAGTACCATCTCGGTCAATAAATAATACTTTCTTCATACATATTGCTTTAAGGCATCTATTACGTTCACATTCTCGGCAGGTGTGCCAACGGTAATGCGCAGGCAGCCTTCGCAGCCTTTCACCCGATTGCGGTTGCGCACGATGATGCCATTAGCCACAAGGTGGTCGTAAATGGCATCGGCATCGGTCACTTTGACCAGCAAGAAATTGGCATCGCTGTGATACACCTTCAGCACACAAGGCATTTTGGCCAGTTCGGTGGCAAGCCACTGGCGCTGGCTGCACACCTCGGACACATGAGCGTCGTGCGGCTCGGCATGCAAGCGCTTGGCCACTTCGACCTGAGTGGGCGCATTTACATTGTAGGGATATTTTACGCGGGCAAAGATGTCGGCTATCATGGGACTGGCAAAGGCCAATCCAAGACGCAGTCCTGCCATACCCCACGCCTTTGAGAACGTTTGCAGCACCACCACGTTGGGGTGTTTGCTGAGCACGGTGAGTATGGAGGGTTGCGACGAGAAATCGATGTAAGCCTCATCAACCACCAACACGCCGTTGAAGTTGTCGGCCAAGGCCTCTAACTGCTGCAGGCTGAAAGCATTGCCCGTAGGATTGTTGGGCGAGCACACCCACATGAGCCTTGTGTTGGCATCGGCCGCGGCCAGCATGGCCGACACATTGAGCGCATAGGTTTCGGCCTCGAGCGGCACCTCGCGCACGGCCACATTGTTGATGGCTGCCGCCACCGCATACATGCCGTAAGTGGGGGCTATGGCTACCACATTGTCAACACCTGGCTCGCAAAATATGCGGAAACAGAGGTCGATGGCCTCGTCGCTGCCGTTGCCCACAAACACCTGTTCGGGCGTGACGCCCTTGAGTTGCGCTATCTCGCCCTTCAACGCCTTTTGGTGTGGGTCGGGATAGCGGTTGACGCCATTGTTGTAAGGGCTTTCGTTGGCATCAAGCCATACTGATATGTCGCCACCTTTGTAGTCGTCGCGCGCTGTGGAATAGGGCAAGAGATCCTTTATATTATTGCGTATGTACATGGCTATCGGTCGTTAATTCGCACGGTCGTTAATTCGCACATTGACAGCCTGGGCGTGTGCATGCAGGCCTTCGGCTTCGGCCATGGTGACTATGGTGCCAGCCAATGACTGCAAGCCCTGTTGTGTGAGCGTCTGGAATGTTATTTTGCGCATAAAGCTGTCGATGTTCACGCCACTGTATGAGCGCGCCCAGCCGCTTGTGGGCAGGGTGTGGTTGGTGCCCGAGGCATAGTCGCCGGCCGACTCGGGCGAATAATTGCCCACGAACACGCTGCCGGCCGCAGTAACATTGGCCGCTATGTCCCATGGGTTGTCCATCGATATGATAAGGTGTTCGGGCGCATAGGCATTGCTGAAGTCGAGCATGGTGCTGCGCTGGGCAAACACCAGTATGCGGCTGTGGCTGAGCGACTGCTCAACAAGTTCCTTGCGCGGCAGCAGTGCGGTTTGGCGCTCCGCCTCGGCGGCTACTTCGTGGGCAAAGTCCTCGCTCTGGCACACCAGTATGGCCTGGCTGTCGGGGCCATGCTCGGCTTGCGACAACATGTCGGCGGCCACATAGCTGGCCTTGGCAGTATGGTCGGCCATGACGAGCACTTCGGAGGGGCCGGCCGGCATGTCGATGGCCGTGTCGGTGCTCACAAGTTGCTTGGCATGGGTAACGAAACGGTTGCCGGGACCAAATATCTTGTCCACACGGGGTATGCTCTCTGTGCCATACGCCATGGCGGCAATGGCTTGTGCACCGCCCACGCGGTAGATGTGGTCAACACCGCAAGCATTGGCCGCATATATTATTTCGGGGGCGATGCGTCCGTCGGCACCCTGGGGCGTGCAAAGCACCACGTGTTTGCAACCGGCTATGCGGGCCGGGGCGGCCAGCATAAGCACGGTGCTGAAGAGCGGGGCGCGGCCGCCGGGTATGTAAAGTCCCACACGCTGAATGGGTACCGCCTTTTGCAGGCAGCGCACACCAGGTTGGGTTTCGACCTCGACAGGCTCGGGCATCTGCGCTTTGTGAAAGGCACTGATGTTGACAAGGGCTGCGTCGATGGCCTGTCGCACTTGGGGTGTGACCTTGGCTGCCAGCTGCTTGCGCTCCTCGGCCGACAATTCGATGTCGGTTATGTCGGCATGGTCAAAGTCGTGTGCAAAACGGCGCAGGGCTTCATCGCCACTGTGGCGCACCTCGGCCACAATGCTGCGCACGCTTTCTATCACCTTGTCGTCACTCGGGGCGTTGCGCTCGCACATTTTGTCCCATACGGACTTATCTGGATTGATGATTATTTGCATGTTGAGTGAGTGTTTTTCGGCAAACGTTTTTTAAGGTATCATATTTTCGAGATTGAGCACGAGTATGCCCTCTGCGCCGAGTTCCTTGAGGCGCTCAACCTTTTCCCACAACACTTCCTCGGCTATGACCACGTGCATGGAGCACCACCCTTCGGCTGCCAAAGGCAATATGGTGGGCGAACGCATGGCGGGCACTATCTGCACTGCCTGGTCCACCAGCGCGGTGGGTATGTTCATCAGCACATATTTGTAGCCGCGGCTGCTGACTATGGAGTTGAAACGGAACTTGAGCTTTTCGATATCGGCCAACTTGTCATCGTCAAGTCCTTGACGGGCTATGAGGGCGGCTTCGCTATAAAACACCTCCTCTACCTCGCGCAAACCATTCTGCACCAAGGTGCCGCCCGACGACACGATGTCGAATATGGCATCGGCCATGCCTACTGCGGGGGCTATCTCTACCGAACCGGCTATTTCGTGAATGTCGGCATGTATACCCTTGTCTGCAAAGAACTGGCGCAACACATGGGGGTACGATGTAGCCACTGTGCGGCCTTCGAACCATTGCAAACCGGGATAGTCCACCTCACGCGGAACGGCCAGTGATATGCGACAAGCGCCGAAACCGAGGCGCATCACCTCGTCAACCGCCATGCCACGCTCGGCCACCTCGTTAAGGCCTACTATGCCCACATCGGCCACACCCATGTGTACGGCCTGGGGTATGTCGTCGTCACGCAAATAAAGTACTTCGATGGGGAAGCCCTTGGCACGTGCTATCAACTTGCGTTTGCTTTGCGCCACATCAATGCCGGCATCGGCCAGCAGGGCCATTGTGTCTTCGTTAAGCCGTCCCTTGGCTTGTATTGCTATACGTAGCATAGGCTGTTTAGTATTTTCGGTTTTGTATTAAGGGTGGTTCTAAAAATTCTGTTTTTAGAGTTCTGCTATTCTGAAATGTGATTTGCACGCTCTCGAAAGTGTCTTTTTGAAAGTTTGTTCGGTCACATAGCCCGCTATGCTCCCTCACAAACTTTCAAAAATACACTTCCGATAGCGCACAAATCCCTATTTCAGAATTATTAGAACCACCCTTAAGCTGGTGCTTGAAAAGGTTGTATCTGTAATAAATTGACTGCAATATTCGGCATTTTAATTGATATATGCAAGCATTTGCACGTTTTTCTAAGACACGATGTAATATTATGCAACTTTTTTACAACATTCGGTTCTGACGCCGCGCATAAAGGGCTATGCCTTTGCTGTATGGCCGCACTTTGCATGACTGCGAGGCGTTTCACCACCCTTCTCATCACGCTTGCCGAAAAAAGTAAGGCTTTTAACACACTTTTACCCCCCCGATTGCATTATTTGCATTTAGTGCCTATATTTGCGGCATAATACAACATTATACACAGTAACTTAGGTTAAGAGAAACACTAATCTATTACATATTTCAAACCATAACACGAATTCCTATGAAAAAAACTCTACTCGGAACAGCCCTGCTGCTTGCATTGGCACAGGCTCTGCCAATGGACGCTCAAAAGCAAGTGCGCCTCACATTCAACCGCGCTGGTGGCACGGCTGTGAGCAACGTAACTGTCAACGTGACGGACGAAAGTGGCAATGCCATCGATGGCGTGAAGGCTACACTGCAAAGTATTAAACAAGGTACTGGCACTGATGCTGGTGCAGCCGCAACCGATGTGGCTCTACTATCGGGCGAGCAACTTAACACGCACACTGAAATACTTTGCGCAAACTACAGTAACGTGGAAAAATGCTTTGCCGAATTCACCTTTAAGATTTCAGGGCTCAACAACTTCAGTCTCAACCACAGCGACTTGCAGATTTCAGCACTGCAATATCAAGGCAAATTTCAAAACAGCAAAGATCAACGCTATTGCGATGTACGCGTTTGGGGCAATGAGAATAAAAGCACACTCATCGCAAGCGCAGATGGCATCCTTGCAGTCAAATTGGGTGGTAAATATGAGGTAGACAACACCGTTGATTGGGAAATAAAGGGCAATACTACAACTCTAACCACAAACGACAAATACATCGTAGTGCGTATGGCAAAAAGCGACAGAAGTCAAGGTTGCTACTTTGGTCTCAAGCAAATCACGCTTTACAACGGCTACCGCTTTGCCACAACTGCCACTTCAAACATTGACAATGTGGCTACTTTCAGCGCCAGCAACCCTGTTACTTTCAGCAGCGACGCCACTGCCTACATTGCCATCAACAGTGACAATAAGCAAGTAACGCTGTCGCCACTCAACGGCGCACTGGCTGCTAAGCAAGGTGCCATTGTGAGCAAGACCACAACCGGTGACATCTATGCCTATGTGAGCACCGAGGCAACCGACAGCCGCAACAACCAGCTCGTGGGCGGCGGCGACGCCACCAAGGAACTCACCGACGACAACTACTACATCTTTAACAAGAATGGCGAAGAGGCCGTATTCTCGCCACTCGAAAAATCGGCCAGCACCACGCTTGCTGCCAACAAGGCGGCTCTCAAGACCACCACAATTAGCGGTCAGGCTCTGACTTTGGACTTTGGCAGTGTGACGGGCATCAACACCACCACAACCGCCATGCCTGCCACCAACGCTACCTTCGACCTGTCGGGACGCAAGGTGAGCGGCAAACTGCCCGCCGGCCTGTACATCAAGAATGGCAAGAAGCTTCTCATCAAATAACACTACAAACCACTCAATACACGCAAGCACATGAAAAAGCAATATAACAAGCCCACAGCCTCTACCATCAACCTTTATGCTGAGGAGGCATTGCTCACAGGCAGCCGCACTATCAATATCTCTGACACCGGCGTAGGTGCCGATGCCTCACTCTCAAACAAGCAGGCTTGGAACAGCTCTGCATGGGACAATACACAGGACGACGGCGAATAAATTGCTCTCACGCATAACTTGGCACAGCTATACGTCTGACCGATAGCATGCCTACATGTATATTACACACTATAACCCGCAATAATGCCGTCGGTAACGGCTGCGTTGCGGGTTATTTTATGTTTTAGAACACACCAACCGGCCATACGTCACCCACAACGCTTGGTCAATCAGACTAAATGCGATATATTTGCATTACTAAGTAGGTGGAGCAGAGTTATTTTACACTGAAAACACACACCTACTTACATACCACCCACACAACATTTTGACAATTATGAGACTGAAAAAGACACTGCTGCTGACAGCCGCAATGGTTTTCACTTGCTCAACAACTACCCTTGCAGATGACGGGCACACTTTTCCCGAAAAAGGAAAGGTGTATGTGATACACCGCTTCAACAATCAAGATTCGTACATTTACGAGAACGGCAGCGCACTCAACACTGCACCAAAAACCAATACGAACAAACAATATTGGCAATTCGTTCCCACCGAAAAGGCTAACTGCTACTACATACAGAACGTGACATCGAAGCGTTATGTACAAAGCTCGAAAACACCAGGTGAGAGCAAACAAATCAAGGTAGGCAACACCCCCGTTGAGTTTGAAATCAAACCAAACACCAACGATGGGGCTGGCGCATTAAAGGGCTACTATTACCTGTGCAGCACCGACCAGACTATTGACAACACGAAGGACGGCACACTCGGCCTCAACTATGCCAGTGGCCAAGGCCAGGTAGTGGCATTCCACATTCGCTACAACCGCGGCAACTCGTATTGGGACATTCAAGAGTCTGCATACGACTACGAGGCACCGGCACCCATCGAACGCTCTGAATACTGCAAGCGTCTGGGCATCTACGTACTGCCCTGCGGCGACAAAGGTGCGGCCTACCTCAAGAGCTTGAGCATTACCGGCGAGAATGGCAACGTGACCAACGCCCTCAACTATACAGCCAGCGCACAGCCCGGCAACTATTACAACATGGTGCGCACCGACTCTGCTGAGGTAATAAAGGGTAAGACCTTCAACCTTAAATACGAGGCTGAGGGCATGACATCAGACTACACCGTAACAGCATACTTTGATTGGGACAAGGACGGTGTGTTTGAATCTAAACACGAGTTTCTTAACAACAAAAGCGGCTCTGCCGAAATTACCGTGCCTGCCGAGGCCGCCGAGGGCAAATCGCGCATGCGCATTCGCGTCAACGATAACGGCCTTGATGGTGCCGACGACGATGTGAACGGTGCAACCTACGATTTCCAGATATTTGTAACAAACGACCCTACCGTCACCAAGGTGAACGATATCGTGGCCAACAACGGCACCGACGCAACGGCAAGCAGCGCGGCCTACGGCATTGACGGCCGCCGTGTCAACCCCAAAACACACAAGGGGGCTTACGTTCAAAACCGACAGAAGAAGATTAAGTAACAACACCACTCCTATTATCACATACATATATTACAACATACTATGAGTTATACCAAGCAACTACTTCTGGGCAGTGCCGCCATGCTGGGCATGGGTATGCACGCACAGCAGGCAAGCAAGCCTAACATCATATTTATTCTTTGCGACGACATGGGTTATGGCGACTTGGCCTGCTACGGCCAGCCCTACATCTCGACTCCCAACATCGACCGTATGGCCAGCGAGGGTATGCGCTTTACACAAGCCTACGCCGGCAGTCCGGTGAGTGCCCCATCGCGCGCCACACTCATGACTGGCCAGCACACAGGACACACCCATGTGCGTGGCAACAAAGAGTATTGGAAGAATCGCCCCGCAGTGCAATACGGCGTAACCCAAGAGCCCGACCGCGTGGGCCAGGAGCCTTACGACCCCGAACACGTCATACTGCCCGAAATAATGAAGGCAAACGGCTACACCACAGGTATGTTTGGCAAATGGGCCGGCGGCTACGAAGGCTCGAAATCTACCCCAAAGACACGTGGCATTGACGAGTACTATGGCTACATCTGCCAGTACATGGCGCACCGCTACTACCCCAACTTCCTGAACCGTTACAGTCCACGTCGCGGCGATACCGACGTGGTGCGCATCACCATGGACCAGAATGTGAAGTACAGCGACGGCTGCACCAACCCCGACTATGCCAAGCGCACGCAGTACTCAGGCGACATGATACATCAGGAGGCACTTGAATGGATTGACCATCAATCGGCAGACAAGCCTTTCTATGGTTTGTTTACTTACACACTGCCCCACGCCGAGCTGTACCAGCCCAACGACTCGATACTGCAAGCCTACTACGGCAAGTTCTGCAACGACAAGACCTTTGCCGGCACCGACCGTTACCATGCCACCGTCAACACACACGCCCAGTTTGCGGCCATGATTACACGCCTCGACGCCTATGTAGGCGAAATTCTCGACAAGCTCAAGGCCAAAGGGCTTGACAAGAACACCATTGTCATATTCTCATCAGACAATGGCCCGCACGAGGAGGGTGGCGGCGACCCCGACTTCTTTGGACGCGACGGCAAGTTGCAAGGCAAAAAGCGCTCATGCCATGAGGGCGGCATACGCATTCCGTTCATTGTGCGCTGGCCCGGCCATGTGCCAGCTGGCAAGGTAAACGACCACATAATGGCCTTTTACGACATCATGCCAACCTTCTGCGACCTCATCGGTCAGGACAACTACACCGAGCGTTTTGGCAACAAGCGCCTTGCCAACGACTACTTCGACGGCATTTCGTTTGCCCCCACCCTGTTAGGCGACGACGCCAAGCAGAAGGAGCACGACTTCCTGTATTGGGAGTTCCACGAAACCAACCAAATGGCTGTGCGCAAGGGCGACTGGAAACTCTATGTGGAGCGCGGCAAGTGCAAGTTGTTCAACCTTGCCACCGATGTGCACGAGGATCACGACGTGGCTGCCCAACACCCCGACATCGTGAAAGAACTGGTACAAATCATCCATGAACAGCACACCACCCCCGATGTGAGTGAATTCAACACTGTGACACTGCCGCAATAAGCCGCTTACATACATTTAATTGGCAAAAAGCACTGAAGAGAATGTTGCTTCTCTTCAGTGCTTTTTTGTGCTTGAAGAAACACAAGCACTAATGGGGGCGACGCGTCCCGCGTCGGGCATTAAGGAAAAGGCTCACAGACAGGCGTGTAATTAGTGCTGTCTGTGAGTCTTTATTATTAGTGTATGAGTCTTTGCCTTAATGCCCGCGGGACGCGTCGCCCCCATTAGAGGTAGCGTTTGGTGCTTGAGTTTGATGCTTGAGTCCGATAGCATATTTACGTTTTGCCGGACAGCAATATATTACATATTATACTGATAGCGACCCTTCTTATCAGCAAAGAAGTACGATCCTTGCGACGTAAACTTGATACGATACACATCATAGCTACTTTCTCTTAACGCCTGCTTCAAGTTTTCGGGCACATTGCCGAGGAAACGATACCCTCCCTCGTAACACAACACAAGGCCATCATCTGTCAAGTGAGCTGCAAGCAAGCCCCCATACTCATCCATCTTTTCTTTTATAAAGTCTTGTATGTCTGTTGATGAGGCACAAATGTGCTCCGTCGACACGATTATCCAATCTCCTTCGTCATTAAAGGTTATTGAAGTGACAACCTCATTGTTCTCGTTATACTCCTTCATCTTTTCTTCCAATTCATCAGGCAGCCCCTTATATATCATGCCATTATTGCCGTACAATATCAGATAGCGCCCTTCTTCCGTCAGCTGTATATCATCTATATATTCACCTTTGTCGTGCAATTCATCAATAGACTCTGCAAGGTCTGAAGGTATGTTTTTATACGCATATGCGTTGCCTTGATTTAGTGCAATATCACCACCGTAGCTTGTTATCGCCACGTTGCGGCATGACCCCCATTTACTTATTGTACGACGAATATATTCGCGGCTGCTTACTTCATCTGTGTTTGTTGATGCAGCAGGTCGCCGGCTGCTCGTTGTAGTTGTACGCCTATACCTTGTGGGCGTAGATTTCTTAACGGGTGCCGCTTTCGTCACCGTTTTCCGTGCACGCGAAATAGTACTTTGCCCCGACATACACGCCGGTGCGAGTGTTATTAAAGCTGATAGTATTAAAGTTCTCAACATAAGGCTAAGGTTTTGTGAGGTTAGTAATTCTACTAAATAAGTTTTGCGTTTGGCTTACACATTCCCTCGTCAATACACGCAGATGGTAGCCAATCATCATAACATATTGCAAATATAGTGAAATTCCACCGACATCGCCACAAATTCCGCCACATTAAATTTGTAAAATACATTTGCCAAAATCAAGACAAGGGCTGACACCGGAGTATGTTGAAACCATCAACCAGTATCAGCCCTTGCACTGCCACACTGCGCCACCGCACAGCCTACTTATTCTGCAACTCGTCAATATTCACGATTTTATTAACGATGGCATAAATGGTGAGCCCCGCCACAGAGTGAATATTGAGCTTGCGCGCAATGTTTTTGCGGTGCGTCAGCACCGTGTTGAGCGAAATAAAGAGTTGCTCGGCAATCTGTTTGTTTGACAGGCCGCACACCACACAATGCACAATTTCGCGTTCACGCTCAGACAGCGTATCCTCTGGGCGTTTTTCCTCTTCCTCGGCAGGTGCATCGTTTTGCTGCACACCAACCTTCTCCTCCAATATCTCTACCGCTGGCACAAATATGTCGTCCTCCACCTGGCAGTGTATGCGCAAGTCCGTTTCGCAGGTAAAGATGTCGAACAGCACATTGTTGAGCAATTCGGCCTGTTCGGTAGGCGCATAATACTTGATGATGATATTCTTGAGTTCCTGCAATTTCACATCAATGCTGTTGTGCCCACGCGCAAACTGCGATATGGAGTAGTCGCCCATGCGGCGCCCCTGCAGCAGTTGCTCAACGTAGCCAAACACCTTGCGGTTCTCATGCTGCATGTGCTTGCGCACCTCGCTCATATAATCGTCATAAAACTTGAGTATGAGGTACGACACCTCGCCCGGCTGCGAGCAGTCGAGTGCTTCGAGCAGTTTGCGGCGAATGGCCGGCAACTGAAAGTCGAGGAAATAAGAGTGGGCTTGTTTAAGATAATTAGTCAAGCAGGCCACCGACACATTCTCTATACTGTCGGCCGCACCACGCGCACCACGGCGTATAAAGTTGGCCACAGACAGGAAGGTTAGCGTGTCAACGCCATGTGCCTCGCACACCTGCCGCACAGTTTGGTCGCCCACACCAAGCGGAATGCCAAAACGCGATATCATTTGCAGCAATGATGGCTCATCGCAAATCACATCGCACATGTGATCGGTTTCCTTATATCGATAGGAGTTATTGTATACCATCTTTTTTATTGTTAATGCTTGTTGTCACAAGCGGGGCAGCATCACCAAGCAATGCCATGCCCACGCCCCATTCATTACACGCCTGCAAATTTACACATAACGCTGCGTACTGAAGTACCCACATTTGGGTATTTTGACGCTGCTATGGGTTAGAATAGTGTAAGGAGGCTTAACCATAGGGTACCTATTTTTGCTATATCGGGGTGATTGTACCCACTTTCAGCACACCGTAACTTTGCACTCGAAAAATTAAACAACAAATGTAATGAAACATTTACAAGAGAAACTGCTCCTCGGCGCACTGCTCTTGACATTGGCTGGCGCAGCCCCATTGGCTGCCGGCACAGGCCGCACGGTCAGCCAACCAGTCGACGGCATAACCTGCGCCACACCGCCCGCCCAACCGGTCAAAAAGAAAGAGAAGACCAAGAAGCAGAAAAAGGGCAAGAGCAAAAAGAATAAAGGCAACAAGCAGAACGGCCAAGCTGCCACAAGCAAGCAGAAGGCCGCCTGATCCCCATAACAGGCCCGCGGGCAACGCATTGATGTGGACACAGCGCACAGTCTGGCATGACATGGCGTTCTCACACACACAACACCTTGACCAACTCATCACGCACACAACGACTGGAGATTGGGATTTACAAGGCTGCACACCATGACCAGCTGCCAGGTGATCACACTTTGCACCCATTCATTCTTTATTCACACTTTAGCCCCTGTTGCCCGCGCCTGTTTTTTTGAAACATACACATTCATAGAGGTTGCAGGAAAATGCCCAACGCGAGACGCGTCGCCCCCATTAGAGCGCAATTCCCTGGCATAACAGTTCTTCCCATGGCTTCGGTTAACAGGTTAACAAGTAAGTATGCCATACACTACTTATTATGTTAATGTCAGAATGACAAGGAGCTGAACAGACCGGGCAAACATACCCGTCAACCAATCTCACCAACGCAATAATATAACACAATAGAATAAAGAATGAAAACTAAATTAGCCATGCTCACCCTTGCTGCCCTGGCAGCAGCCAACGCCCAGGCCGACAACGAGGTTGCTCCCGTCAAGGCCGACAGCGTGATGATGGTGAGCCAATCACAAACCAAGACCAAGAAACTCAAGGCCGTCAGTGCCGACGACTACCAAAAGCTGCGCTTTGGCGGCTACGGCGAAATGGTGGCTGCCTTCAAGGACTACGGCATCAACCGTTTCCGCGGCAGCAGCACTGGTAACAAAAAGGACCACCGCAACACCATAGCCATTCCGCGTTTTGTGTTTGCACTCGACTACAAGTTCTCGCCCCGCTGGACCCTCGGCACCGAGATAGAGTTTGAATCGGGCGGTGTGGGCACAGCCTACGAACTTGAGAACTCTGAGAATGGCGAATACGAAACTGAGGTGGAAAAGGGTGGCGAGGTAGCCCTCGAGCAGTTCCACATCACCTACAAAGCCTTCGACTGGTTGCACGTGCGTGCGGGTCACCTCATTCTGCCCATTGGCCTGACCAACGAGCACCACGAGCCCATCAACTTTTTCGGCACCACACGCCCCGAGGGCGAAACAACCCTCATACCCTCAACCTGGCACGAGAATGGTCTTGAGCTTTTCGGCTCATTTGGCCAAGGCTATGCCAACTTCGACTACCAGGCCATTGTGTCGGCCGGCCTCAACGCTTGCGGTTTCGACCGCAACAACTGGGTGCAGGGCGGCAAGCAAGGCATATTTGAGGAAGACAACTTTACCTCGCCCGCTTACACCCTCCGCCTCAACTACAATGGTGTGCCGGGCCTGCGCGTGGGCGCATCGTTCTACTACTGCGCCAACACGGCTGCCAACTCCGACAAACTGGTAGAATACAGTTTCCGTGCCCCGCTGCGCATCTACACCGTCGATGCACAATACAAAAACAGTGTGGTCACAGCGCGTGCCAACTTTATGTGGGGCAGCCTTACCAACTCCGACCGCGTGAGCTCTGTCAACACCAAGCTGTCCAACCAGTCGCCCTACACCCGCGTGGTGCCCGTGGCACACAAGGCTGTGAGCTATGGTGCTGAGGTGGGACTCAACCTGGCAGGCATTTTCCGCGGTGCCAACGTGCCGGCCATCTACCCCTTTGCACGCTACGACTACTACAACCCGCAGAAACAATGCGAGGGCCTGTACATTGAGGACCACCGCTGCGAGGTGAGCAAATGGACAGCCGGTGTCAACTGGTATGCACTGCCCAACCTCGTAATAAAGGCCGACTACTCTACCCGCCAGATTGGCACGAGCAAGATGTTTGGCAAGGGCAAGTATAACAGCGAGAACGAGTTCTCTATCGGTGTGGCCTACGTGGGCTGGTTCACCAAGCGATAAGCCTGCCGGCAATCGACCAAACTACGAACACAAACAAAACACAATATACTACACACACAATGAAAAAGACAATCCTTTTCGGCTCACTGTTAGCCGTAGCCGCTTGCGGCATCACATCATGCAGCGACGACCCCGACCCCTTCGAAGGCGACGCTGTCAAACTCGAGTACAACGCAGGCAACGCCAGACAGTGGGGCAACTACATGGCACACACAGCACTGCTGCTGAAGAATGATGCCGAAACGCTCTACAACCAATGGGCCACACAGTACACCAAGCACGAGAATGGCCAGGACGTGGCACAAGGCGGTTCGTACGCCACCTTCTTCAAAAACCACGATGCACGCACTGGTTATGGCGATGTAGACAACTGCATTCAGGAGATGGTTGAAAAGATGGGTGAAATCGCCAACGAGGTTGGCTCGGCCAAGATTGGCGACCCCTACCAAAAGTGGAAGGATGGCGATGAGGACAATGCCGTGTTGGCCGTTGAGTCGTGGTACAGTTGGCACTCACGCGACGACTATACCAACAACATCAACTCTGTGCGCAACGCCTACTATGGCACACGCGATGTGTACACTGCCGACTCAGTAGCCCCCAACTCACTGGCTCACGCCATGTCGGTGGCCAACCCCGCCCTCGACCGCAAGGTGCGCGACTGCATCTGGAAGGCTAAAGACGCCATTCAGGCCATTGTGCAGCCCTTCCGCAGCCACATCGGTTCTGACCAGACGGTTGTAGCCATGGACGCTTGCGAGAAGTTGCAGAAAATTCTTGGCGAAATCGAAACTGACGAGGAACAGAAGGGAGGCGAGGCCACTAACCTGAAGGACGAGGCCATCAAGCTTGACGATGCCACAAAGCAGGCTATCATCAACAACTTTGTCGACAACATCGTAGTGCCCACCTACCGCGAATTGGCTGAAAAGAATGCCGCCCTCTACAACACCGTGCTCGCATTCCAGGCCAACCCCAGCAACGACGGATTTGAGGCTTGCGCCAAGGCTTGGCTTGCTGCTCGCCAACCGTGGGAAACAAGTGAGGCTTTCCTCTTTGGCCCGGTTGACGAACTCGGTCTCGACCCCAACATGGACTCATGGCCTCTCGATGCTGAAGGTATCAAGAATATCCTGAAGTCTGAAAAGTGGGCCGACATCACCCAGAAGGGCGACGACGGTAATGTAACTGAGTCTGCACAAAACGTGCGCGGTTTCCACACACTCGAGTTCCTCATCTTCAAAGATGGTAAGGCACGCACCGTGAAATAAACAACGCGCACCACGCGCAATACGCATTACGCACAGGAGTAAAGGTTTGGTAAAAAGCCTTTACTCCTTCTGTGCACTATAAAAAATCGGTTTATCATGACAAAAAATATCATAGGTTTATCGTTGATAATGAGCGGATTGCTGTCGCTATCGGCCTGCACCGACGACGATGGCATTGATGTGGCCGACATCAAGGTGCCCGAAGGGTATGCCTTGTCGGCCGACATATCAACGATATTCAAAAACTCGTCTACCGCCTACGACATTGAGGCCGACTGGGTGGCTGGCAAATACATGTCGCGCTTCAACGCTGGCAACACGCTCTACGACAACGCCATACCGAGCGGCAAGGACAACGCCGCCGGCGGCCTCGGCCCGCTGTATGCCGGATTTTCGTGCCGCAGCTGCCACATGACCACCGGCCGCACCGCACCATCAACTTGGACCAACTACGATGTGTCGAAAGCCGACGCCGATGGCTTTGTACAGGTGTCGGGCGGCACTGGCTTCACCTCTGGCCTGATATACATCACGCGCAAAAACGGCTCCTTCTTCCCCGACTACGGACGTGTGCTGCACGACCAATGTGTGCAAGGCACCTACACCGACAAGGACGGCAAGAAAATTGAGATGAAAGCCGAGGGCAAACTCAAGGTGAAATGGCACATGCAGCAGTTTGCCTTTCCCGATGGCGAAACATACGAACTGGCCTACCCCGAATACCGCATCAGCGAGTGGTACACCAACGGCATGAAGAACTATGGCCAGCCCATAGCTGATGCTGTCAAGCCCGAGGACCTCATCATCTCGGTGCGCCAGCCGTTGCGCCATGTGGGCATGGGCCCCATGATGGCGCTCGACCCGGTGGAGATTGAGGCACTTGCTGCCAAGAGCAACTATCCCGAATACGGCATCAGCGGACGTTGCAACTATATAACCGAAAAGGGCGTGACGGGCGTTGGTCTGTCGGGCAATAAGGCGCAGCACCTCGACCTCACAGTAGAGCTCGGATTTTCGAGCGACATGGGTGCTACCAACAGCCGCTTCCCCGAGGAGGTGTGCGAAGGACAAATGCAACAAATTTACGGCAGCATGATGGGCCTGTGCTACTCTAACCGCCTCGATGTGACGACTGAGGCTATGGAGAATGTCGACCTGTACATGCAGTGCCTCGGTGTGCCAGCACGACGCCTGGGCAGCACCACACAGATGGTGCAGTACGGCGACAAGATGATCACCGAACGCGAGATGGTGAGCATTGGCGAGCAAAACTTCTACAAGGCCAAATGCCACTTGTGCCACGTGACCACGCTGCACACCAAAAAGACGGGTTCGACGCTGCTCAACGGCACCCACATACCATGGCTCGGCGGACTGACCATTCACCCCTACTCCGACTACCTGCTGCACGACATGGGCTCTGAAATAATGGGCGTGGGCCTCAACGACAACTATTGCAGCGGACTGGCCCGCGGCAACGAGTGGCGCACCACACCGCTCTGGGGCATTGGCTTGCAACGCAAGGTGGACGGCCACACTTACTTTATGCACGACGGCCGCGCACGCAACTTTGTCGAGGCCATCATGTGGCACGGCGGCGAGGGCGAAGCGTCAAAGAACCTGTTTAAGAAAATGCAAAAGAAGGACCGCGACGCGCTCGTCAAATTCCTCGAATCATTATAAAACCAAACACTGATATTCACTCATGAAACATTACATACTCAGCCTCGCTGCCATGGCAGCCGGCACACTTACAGCATCAGCTAACAACACTACCCCTGCAAGCACCGACTCGGTGGCAGTGAGCACCGAACAAACCACCAACGAACACCACGACGGGCCACGCATGAAGTATGCACCCATCGACCTCGACACCGACAATGGCGTGGTGTCACTGGCTGGCAGCAAGGGCTTTACCATACAAACCAAAAAGGGCGACTTTGTGTTCAAGCCCTACATGTTGGTACAAACCAGTGGCAACTTTAACTGGTACGACGACGAGGGTCTTGACAAAGCTTACAACCAGGACAATGTTGAGAACTCGGGCTTTGCCATTCCCAATGCCATATTGGGCTTTACGGGCCGCGCCTTCAACAAAATTTCGTTCAACCTCTCGCTCAACGCTGCCAAGTCGGGCGGCAATCTGCTGCAGCAGGCATGGTTCGACGTGAAGTTCAACACACCGCTGCAACTGCGCGTGGGTAAATTCAAGACGCCTTTCTCACACGCCTACCTCACTACGCTTGGCGAGACGCTCTTTCCGCAGCTCCCCACATCGCTCACCACTGCCACCATCATGCCCTACGTGCTTAACGCCGTTACGCCGAGCATGAGTACAGGCTTCGACCTCGGTGTCGAACTGCACGGTGTGGTCAACAACAAGTTTGGCTACGAGGTGGGACTGTTCAACGGCACGGGCTCGGCTGTGAACACGGCCAACAAAACCATCAGCGACGATTGGCACATTCCCTCATTGCTCTATGCCGGACGCCTCACCTACATGCCTTGGGGCGTAATGCCGTCAACCCAGGGTAACCCCAACCTGCTCAACGACCGCAAAATGCTCATCGGACTGTCGGGTTCAATGAATGTGGAGAGTGAGAACGAAAGCACCAACGATGCACGCATGGGATTGGAGTTTGCCTTGCTCTACAACCGCTGGTACTTTGCAGGTGAGGCTTACTGGATGAATGTGGGCTTTACCAAACGTCAGAAAATCAACGAGCACTACAACTACCTTGGCGGTTATGTGCAGGGCGGCTACTTTGTGGCACCGCGCTTGCAGGTGGCTGCACGCTACGACTTTATGAACCGCAACAGCACGGGCAAGGACGGTTTCCTCAACATGCCGGCCGTGGGACTTAACTACTTCTTCAAGGGTTGCAACCTCAAACTGCAAGCCATGTACCAGTACACTGGTCGCAAGGGACACGACACACAGCTCGACCGCGACAACGACAACCTGGGCCTGGCCACTCACTCGGCCACCGTACAGTTGCAGTACTACTTCTAAAAAAATTATCACTGCTACAAATGAAACGTATTATATATATAATGTGTATGGCCTTGTCGAGCCTGACGCTTTGCACCGCGTGCGACGACGGACGCATACCCGAAAAGGTGCGCGACATAACCGAAAAGGGACGTGTGGCCACTCTCGATGCCGACATTGCCGGCACTGGCTCATGGGCCAAAGGCTACACCGTGGCCCTGGCGGGATTTACCGACGATGGCACGTATGCCGAAATTTCGAAGGACATCAAGCCCGATGCCAATGGTCATGTCAACCTGACACTGCCGGGCATACCCGACGAGGTGACCAAACTCGAGGTGTGTGTGATTAACAGCATTCGCAAACGCGTGGTGACGCTGTACACCACCGCTGCCACCGACAATGGCGACACCATTCGCATCAAACCCGATGCGGCCATCAATGCCGGCATGTTGGCGGCCATTCAGACCAGCTTGTTCGACAAGCAGTGCGCCCACTGCCACTCGGGCAGCGCTTGGGCGGCATCGCTCAACCTTAACGATGGCAAGAGTTATGCACAGCTGGTCAATGTGGCTTCGACCAAGGTACAGGGCAAAATGCGTGTGCAGCCGGGCCAAGCCGACGCCAGTGTGCTCTACGAGGCGCTTGCCACCAACATGAGCAGTCCCGACGAAGGTAACTGGAAGCACGACCACTCCAACATCATGGTCACCGACCGCACCGGCCTGCAACTGCTGAAGGACTGGATTGACAGCGGCGCCAAGGAGTAAAGCCCGCGGGCAGTAATGCCTCCTGTGCTGACAAGTGCAGACACAGTGCAAAAAGTGCAGATGTGCAGACAAATACGCCACGTTTTATGTGGCTATTTGTCTGCACTCTGCACTTTTTGTATGCACCGCGCTGATATGCAGCCAATGATACTATGAAAAAGCGCAAGCACTAATGGGGGCAACGCGTCTCGCGTTATCGGGGAAATATACTGCTATTATTTAGTAGAGTCTGTATTCTTTTCTTTCATTATCCCGACGCGAGACGCGTCGCCCCCATTAGAGCTCGCGCTTGGTGGTAGCGTTTAGTGGTAGCGTTTGATTGTAGCTCCTGATGCTTGAAGAAACGCAAGCACTAATGGGGGCGACGTGTCTCGCGTTATCGGGGAAATATACTGCTATTATTTAGTAGAGTCTGTATTCTTTTCTTTCATTAT
>ERZ1026892.20-NODE-20-length-75483-cov-34.452895_pt1 | contig 75483 bp, 79 predicted proteins | sample MGYA00380176_ERZ1026892 | MGnify/ENA primary metagenome ERZ1026892 (study PRJEB33269, sample SAMEA4719812) | human gut metagenome | biome: human-associated habitat; feature: organic feature; material: feces | place: Cameroon | collected 2013-10 ... | reverse complement strand
TGCCCTGGGCTATGTGCTCCATTGGGCTTTCAGCCCGTCCTTGCTAAATCCGAAAATTGAATAAATAAACAAGCAAGTTATGAAACTCAAATATACCGTAGCGCTCACGGCCTTTGCATTGTGCAGCAGCATGAGTGCGCAAGACATATATAAAGTAGAAACCCTCAGCGGCAGCGACCTTAATGGTACAGCGCGCTATGTGGGCATGGGTGGTGCCATGAGCGCATTGGGAGCCGACCTGTCGACCATTGGCACCAATCCTGCCGCCATAGGCATGTACCGTCGCAGCGATGTGGCACTTACGGGTAGTGCCACCATACAGCCCAACGGTCAGTCGTTTTACGAAATAGACAAGGCACGCGGCTCGTTCGACCAGGCCGGATTTGTATATTCCTTCAAAACAGGCGATGGTAAAGGCAAGGGCGTGAATTTTGCCAACTTTGCCTTCAACTACCAAAAGCGGCGCAATCTTAAAAACTTTATCGGCCTCGACAACATTGCCACGCCTGATGGCGCTTCGCAGTCGTGGCAGATGCAGGAGCTTGCCTATTACAATGGCAGGGCCTTGGACTTCAGCAACGACAACGACTGCAACTACACCACGCCGTTGGCTGTTACAGGTTACGATGCACAGATGATAGTTGAGGGACGCGATGCCAACGGCAACCGCATCTACACGCCGCGCAATTCGATGGCTTACAACTATTATCGTGCCCAGTGGGGAGGCATACAGCAGTACGACTTCAACCTCTCGTTCAACATCAGCAACCAATTTTACGTGGGTGCCACCTTTGGTGTGTACAATGTCGACATGCACAGCCATTTGGAGTATGATGAAAATCTTTCGGTTGACGGCACACACAGCATTGGAGCATACAACATGAATTATGACGAGTCGGTGACCGGCACTGGCTTCGATGCCAAAGTAGGCTTTATTTACCGTCCCATCGAAGAAAGTCCCTTCCGCATAGGTTTGTCGGTAAGCACACCTATATTTTACGATCTTACACACGATGCGTATCTCTATATGGAAAGCCCATTCCAATATACCGACCCCAAAACGAACCAAACATACGATCGTACAGCTGCAAGCTATACCGTCACAGACTTGAATTACCGCATACGCACGCCGTGGAAACTGAACATCAGTGCGGCCACCACCGTGGGCAATTACTTGGCGCTTGATGCAGAGTACGAAGTGAGCCGTTACACTGGTGCGCAAGTGCGTTACCCCGATTACGACCGCTATGATTATTGGAGTGACAGCTATATCTCATCTGTTCGCGACCGCGAGATGGATAAGGAAATTGACGCCATGCTCAACACCGTGCAGACATTCCGTGTCGGTGCCGAGGTACGCATGGCACCTGGGCTGTTCGGTCGCGTTGGTTACAACTACGTGTCTTCACCATTCAAAAAGAACGCCTATCTGAACACCTTCACCGAAAGTCCTTCATACCATTACAGTCTCAATACCGACTATGTCAATCTTGGCGCCATCAACCGCTTGACGCTCGGCTTGGGCTACCGTTGCAAGCACTTCTATCTCGACATGGCCTATCAGTATCAGCATCAGCATGGCGATGTTTATGCTTTCCGTGCAACGGACTATGACGCAGGTATGTCGTCAGACAATCTGCTGAAGGGGCAGGACGTCAAGCTCGACCGCCACAACATCATGTTAACCCTTGGCCTCAAGTTCTGACAATCCCCCTAAAATAGTTCGGAACACTTGCTCAATAAATTGCGCATATCACACAGCCGCAGCTTCGCTATGGAGCGTGCAAAGCCTGTGATGTGCGCAATTATTGTATGCTGGCATGCAGTGTAGCCCAAATGCCCCTGCCGTGCCAAACACTTTCAAGCAAAGTCTCAAAAAACTATCAATTCGCTTTGCAGTTACTGCAAAAGGCTGTACTTTTGTAGATGCAGAAAGCATACTCTTGTTCTTTTTATCACACCCCGTGCCGCCTAAGGAGTATGCGTGTTGGCGGCTCCGCTTGCAAGTATTGGCGAAAACACACTTGTGGGCATTGCATCATACGCAAAACTAACATTACCTATCATAATAACAAGCTAATGAAGACAGATATCGAAATTGCGCACAGCACAGAGCTCAAGCGCATTGACGAGGTAGCAAAGCAGTTGGGCATCGACCCCGAAGCCATCGAACACTATGGCAAGTACATTGCCAAACTGCCCCTTTCGCTCATTGATGAGAAGAAAAAAGGCAAGCTCATTTTGGTAACAGCCATTACGGCCACACGTGCCGGCATTGGCAAGACGACTGTGAGCATTGGCCTTGCCCTTGGTCTTAATGCTATTGGCAAGAAGGCTTGTGTGGCGTTGCGCGAGCCTTCGCTTGGTCCTTGCTTCGGCATGAAGGGCGGTGCAGCAGGTGGCGGTTATGCCCAGGTGCTGCCAATGGAGCGTATCAATCTGCACTTCACTGGCGACTTCCATGCCATCACCTCGGCCCACAATATGATAGCTGCCCTGCTCGACAACTACCTTTACCAGCACGAGAAGGAAGGCTTTGGCTTGCGCGAAATACTTTGGCGTCGCGTGCTCGATGTCAACGACCGTTCGCTCCGCTCTATCGTTACCGGACTCGGTCCGGCAACCAATGGCATTACACAGCAGGCTGGTTTCGACATAACCCCCGCATCAGAGTTGATGGCCATTCTTTGTCTTGCACAGGACGAGGCCGACTTGCGCCGTCGCATCGAAAACATACTCTTGGGCTATACCTACGACGGTAAGCCCTTCACTGTTAAGGATCTTGGTGTGGCTGGTGCCATCATGGTGTTGCTCAAAGATGCCATACAGCCCAATTTGGTGCAGACAACCGAAAATACGCCAGCCATTGTGCATGGTGGCCCGTTTGCCAACATTGCCCATGGCTGCAATTCGCTCATTGCCACACGCATGTCGTTGAGCCATGCCGACTACACCATCACCGAGGCCGGATTTGGTGCCGACCTGGGTGCCGAAAAGTTCTACAACATTCTTTGTCGCAAGAGCGGTCTCGAACCCGATTTGACTGTGATTGTAGCCACAGCCCAGGGCTTGAAAATGCACGGTGGCGTAGAGCTTGACAAAATTAAGGAGCCTAATGAGGAAGGTCTGCGTCACGGTCTGGCCAATCTCGACCGCCATGTGCACAACCTCCAGGGCTTTGGCCAGAGCGTTGTTGTCGTGTTCAACCGTTTCGTAACCGATACAGAGGAAGAGATGGCGTTGCTGCGTGAACACTGCGAAAAGGAACTCGGTGTGCCCTTCGTCATCAACTATGCCTACACCGATGGTGGTGAGGGTGCAAAGGAGATGGCACAGCTCGTGGTTGACACCATTGACAAGAATCCTTCGCAGAAACCCTTGCACTTTACTTACGACGACAACGACTCCATCAAGACCAAAATTGAGAAGGTGGCCAAGACCATTTATGGTGCGGCCAGTGTCACCTTTGCCAAGCCGGCTTTGAAACGCATCAAGTTGGCCGAGGAACACGGTATGGCTCACTTCCCCGTGTGCATTGCCAAGACACAGTTCTCATTCTCGGCCGATGCCAAACAGTATGGTGCGGTGAGTGGTTTCAACATTCTCATAAAGGACGTTGTGCTCAACGCAGGTGCCGAAATGATAGTAGCCATTGCTGGTGACATCTTGCGTATGCCTGGTTTGCCCAAGGATCCGCAAGCCAACCACATCGACTATGTTGACGGCGAAATCATTGGCTTGAGTTAATGTGCTAATATGTCAATTTGCTAATACGGCAAACACCGTAGCGTGGGCTGTTGGCCGCTAATGCGGGAAACAAAAGCATAAAGACAAAAGAATATAAAGGCTGACGCCGTAGCGTTATAAACAAAAACGCTACGGCGTCAGCCTTCATTTGCACATATTGTTGTCCGGTGAAACGTAAACATGTGAACGGACTCAAGCACCAAACGCTACCTCTAATGGGCGACGCGTCTCGAGGCTGCTGAAAAATGCCCCGATGAACGCGGGACGCGTCGCCCCCATTAGAGCGCAATGCCCTGGCACAACAGTTCTTTACATGGTTTCAAATTTGCTTTTTAACCTGTAAATCTAATAGGAAACGCTACCACTAATGGGGGCGACGCGTCTCGCGTCGGGGCATTTTTCAGCAGCCTCGTCTCGCGTTCATCGGAATTTAAGGCAAAGGCTCACAGACAGCACTAATTACACGCCAGTCTGTGAGCCTTTATTTCGTGTATGAACATTGCATTTTTCCGCGTTAGCGGATAGCTATAAACTTAATTTGTCATAGGGCCTCTGCGCGCTATCCCTCCTCGTCCAGCCTGTTCTCCCACAAGTAGTGGCGTGTTTCCTTGACAATCACGCCCGACAGCAGGAGCAGCGACACAATGTTAGGCAGAGCCATCAAGGCATTGCACGTATCACCCAAATTCCATACAAGATTTATGGCTGTAACGGAGCCTATAAAAGTAGCCGAAATCCACAAAATGCGGTACACATAGCGTGCCTTGCGGCCAAACATATATTCGAGTGCTTTCTCCCCCAGGTAACTCCACCCCAGAATGGTGCTGAATGAGAAAGTGAGTATGCCCATCGTCAGCACAAACGGGCCAAAAGTGGGAATCTGTCCGAATGCCACCTTGGTGAGTGTGGCGCCGGCAGTGGAGTCAATGCTTGGGTCGGCCATGATAGAACTTACAAGCACCAGCCCCGTGATGGCACAAATCACCACCGTGTCCCAAAAAGGCGAGGTAGAGCTAACCAACGCCTGACGCACTGGGTTGCGCGTTTGGGCAGCCGCAGCCACAATAGGGGCAGAACCAAGTCCCGACTCGTTCGAGAACAAGCCACGGGCAATGCCATAGCGCATGGCAATCATCATGGTAGAACCCACAAAACCGCCTGTTGCAGCGTGTGGTGTAAAGGCATCTGTCACAATCAGTTTCAGTGCCGGCCACACATATTCGTGGTTAATACCCAACAGCCACAAGCAACCCCCTACATAAAACAGTGCCATGAAAGGCACAAGCCCCTCGCACACACGGGCAATGCCTTTAACGCCAAACATGATGACCGCACAGGTGAGCAAGGCTATGGCGATGCCGGTGTAAAGGGGTGGAATATGATATCCCTCGTGCAGCAGCATCGATATGGAGTTGCATTGAATCATGTTGCCAATGAAGAAAGAGGCCAACACGGTGCAAAGGGCAAAAACTATTCCAAGCCAGCGGCAGCCAAGGCCGCGCTCAATGGCATACATCGGTCCGCCAAGCATCTTGCCGTCCTTTGTTGTGACGCGGTATTTAATGGCGAGCAATCCCTCGGCATATTTTGTAGCAATGCCTAACACACCTGTCATCCAGCACCAAAACACGGCCCCCGGCCCACCCATAGTAACTGCGGTGGCCACACCTATAATATTGCCAGTGCCAATGGTGCCGGCCAGGCTTGTGGCCAACGCCGAAAATTGGCTCACATCGCCTGTCGAGCCCTTGTCGCGCTTTATGCTGAGCCTGATAGCCTTAAATATGTAGCGTTGCGGAAAGCGCAAACGTATGGTCAGATACAAATGCGTGCCAAGGAGCAACACAATCATGGGCACACCCCACAGGTGGCCGTTTATAAGTGTAAGGAAGTCGTTTAGTGCAGACATTGTATAGTTCTTTGTTTGTATTATTGTGCAAAAGTATAACATTTTTCGCTTTTATTGTTACTTTTGTAGTAGAACTCGCAATAAATACTAACAATAAGGCAAATATATGCAAATAATAGAGCATTTCATACAAGGCAAACGCCACAATGCGCAGTTGTGTGAGGACGGTTGGGTGGTGACTCCCCATTTTGCGGCAGTTGTCGACGGCAGCACCTCCAAGGTGGCCGGGCGCAATGGCGGACGCATGGCCATGGAACAGGTGTGCGAGGCCCTGCACACCTTGCCCCCATTGGCCGACAAGGGCACTATGCTGCACCACCTGACCGCCGTGTTGGCAGCACACAATGTGCCGCAAGCCGCTACAAAAGCCGAATACCGCCTCACCTGTTCGGCCGTCATTTACAGTGCAGCGCGCCGTGTGGTGTGGCAGGTGGGCGACTGCTTATGCCGTTTTGGCGGAACCACCTATACACACAACAAATTAGTCGACACCATACTGACCGACGCACGTTGTCATGCCGTGCAATACCTGTTGGCGCATGGACACACCGCGGCCGACATCATGGCCAACGACCTTGGCCGCGCCATAATATTCGATGCACTGCGTGAGCAGACCAATTTCCAAAACGATCCCAATCCATATAATCCCTACCGCTATCCCGTGTTCGACGGAACACCAGTTGACAACGCCCTGGTGCCCGAATTGCCGGTGCCAAAGGGGGTGGGGGAGGTGATACTTGCTTCAGACGGCTACCCCATGCTCTACGACACTTGGCAGCCCACCGAGGCGCATTTGCAGCAAGTGTTGCAGTCCGACCCGCTTTGCATCGCTGCCAATGCTGCCACCAAGTGTTTGATGGCGGGCAACGTGTCGTTTGACGACCGCTGCTACCTGCGCATTGCGACAAATTGATTGGCGGGTTGATGGGTTGACCAACTCCACTAACTTCGCCAACTCGTCACAGACTCGTCCCCCCTCCCTCGTCATCTAAATCCCTCCCGCCAAACTTGCCCCATATTGAATTTCATGCTAACTTCGCGCCCATTATGACAAATATCCTATTCATTTGCCTCGGCAATATCTGCCGTTCGTGCACAGCCGAGGAAATATTCCGCACAATGGTTCACAAGGCCGGCCGTGATGCTGCCTTCCACATCGATTCGGCAGGTCTCATCAACTATCACGAAGGCGAACTGCCCGACAAGCGTATGCGCAGCCATGCTGCCGACCATGGTTATTACCTCACCCACCGGTCGCGCCCCGTCACAATGGCCGATTTTGACAAGTTCGATCTCATCATTGCCATGGACGAGCGCAACCGCGACAATTTGCTGTCGATGGCCCCCGACGAGGCAGCACGCAACAAAGTGGTGATGATGGCCGACTACCTGCAGCACCACGAGGACGTAACCATCATACCCGACCCCTATTATGGCGGAGCCAAGGGTTTTGAACTGGTTATAGAATTGCTCGAGGACGCCTGTGAGGGACTGTTGCTCCAACTAACTGCAAATTAACAATGCGTTTTTGCTACTGTAAAATGCAGTTGTCAAAATAAAATGTTACATTTGCACTAAGAATAAGTTAAGGCAAAACATCAACAGACATGTTGAAAGGGAGAGGTGGCAAGCAATCAGCTTGCAGGGCAAGCACTTTGTTAGCTTCTCTTTTAACAGCGCTGGCTTGAAAGCCATTCATACTTGTCAACTTGTTAACCCCGATATTTGCCAACATAACAAGAAACTATTAACAACATAAACACGCAATACGTATAATATCATGGAACAGAAAGATTTGCAGCACATTGCCAATCAGTTCGAGATTAACGGTACAGTGGCCGAAGTAAAGCCTCTTGGCAACGGCCTTATCAATACAACCTACAAGGTGACAACGGCCGAGGCCGATGCACCCGATTATGTGCTCCAGCACATTAACAATGCCATATTTCCCGATGTGGACATGTTGATGAACAACATTGTGGCTGTGACCACCCATATCCGTAAAAAGCTTGAGGCAAAGCACACCGACGACATCGATCGCAAGGTGCTGCACTTTGTACCCTGCAAGGATGGCAAGTACTACTACATCTTCGACAACAAGTATTGGCGCGTAATGGTGCTCATACCCGATGCAGTATCTAAGACAGGTGTAACCCCCGAAGGTTCAAAGATTGTGGGCGAAACATTTGGCGACTTCCAGGCCATGCTGGCAGATATCCCTGTGCAGTTGGGTGAGACTATTAAGGACTTCCACAACATTGAGTTCCGCTTGCAGCAGTTCCACGATGCAGTTAAGGAAGACAAGATGGGTCGTGCAGCCGGCGTGAAGGATATTATCGACGAAATAGAAAAGCGTGCCGACGACATGTGCCGCAGCGAGCGCCTTTACCGTGAAGGCAAATTGCCCAAGCGCATTGCACACTGCGATACCAAAATTGACAATATCCTTTTCGACAAGAACGACAACGTGCTTTGCGTTATCGACCTCGACACCGTTATGCCGAGCTTCATCTTCTCAGACTTTGGCGATTTCCTTCGTTCAGCTGCCAACACCCAGCCCGAGGATAGTCCGGAATATGACAAAATCGAATTCCGCATGGACATCTTCAAGTCGTTCACCGAAGGTTATCTGAAGACGGCACGTGCCTTCCTCACCCCCATCGAAATCGAGAACTTGCCCTACGCTGCCAAGCTCTTCCCCTACATGCAGTTGGTGCGTTTCTTTGCCGACTACCTCAACGGCGATACTTACTACAAAATTCAGTATCCCGAACACAACCTCGTGCGTTCACGCAACCAGCTCACTTTGCTCAAGCGTGCTGAGGAGAAGGAACCCGAAATGGTGGCTTTCATCAAGCAGCAGCTTGCATAAACTCTTAAAGGGAGTCAAGTTGAAGGGGTGTCCCAATCAATTTGCCAGCCTTTGAGCTTTAGACAATGAATAACTAAAACAACAAGTGTTCCGTCCACGTCAGTTACTCTGATGTGGGCGGAGCTCTTTTGTGTAGACAACTTTTGTGCTGTTCCAGCCTCCTGTTTGCTAATTCCGTCAACTGCGTTAAAGTGTCTGGCAGATGCGTTTAGGAGTTTGAACAAGCCCCATCTTGAACAATTCGTTGGCTTTTGGCAGATTTTTCACGAAAAATAAATACCTTTGCGGGCAAAGGGCGCATGTGCGCCTTGCAAGTAGTTTTCAGCATCTAACAATAACCCTATACAATTCAATGAAAAAGAAATCCTTATTTATAGGTATGGCCGCCCTCATCTTCCCCTCGACGATGATGGCGCAATACACCATCTATCCTGTGCCGCATGAGCAAACTGCTGGAACAGGCAAGGTGAGTTTCCCAACGGAGGTGACAGTGTCGTGCGACAAGGGCATTGACCAGTCTACCAAGAATCGCTTGACAAACATTCTGTCAGCACATGGCATAACAGCCACATTCCTGGACGATGTTTCGTCCGTTGCGGCCAACATCTATCTGGGTGTGAATGGCACCAATGGTCGAGGCAATGCGGTGGCAGCCGAACTCGGTCTGTCACTCGACGTGCTGAGCAAGGAAGGCAAGTTTGACCGCCACATTGTGTCGCTCACCGATGGTGGGCAGGGTACTGCACGCTTGCTGGTGTTGGGCGAGAACACTGATGCCACCTTCTGCGGACTGGCTTCGCTCGAGCAGATGCTCGACAATGGCATTGCAGACCTCGAGACTGTGACCATCAACGACTATGCCGACTTGAAGGAACGCGGCATTATTGAGGGCTTTTATGGCAAACCTTACTCAAGCAGTGTGCGCAAGGACTTGTTGCGCTTCATGATGCGCTACAAAATGAACTGTTATGTGTACGGTCCCAAGAGCGACCCTTACCACTCAGGCAAGTGGGGTGAACCATATCCTACCGAACTGACAGAGAGCCAAAAGGCCTCAGGGTTTGTCTGCCAACAGGATTTGAAGGACTTCACGAGTGTGGCTGCCGATACCAAGGTAAGCGTGGTGTGGGCCATTCACCCGGGTAACGCCATCATGTACAGTGCCACGGTGGTGGATGACGTAATGAAGAAGTTTGGCAGTATGTACGACCTCGGTTTCCGTCAGTTTGCCATCTTTGCCGATGATGTGAATGTCCCTGGTGATGAGGCCACAATGAAGAAGACGGCCGACAATGTGGGCGCTATACAGCATGCCATTGAGGATAAATGGAATATTGCGGGCGCTGATCCGGCAGATACGGTGAAGGCCCTGCGCTTTACACCGCAAATATATTGCCGCGCTTTTGCTGGCCCCGATTCTCAGTATAACAGTTTCTTCCAGGCAATGAGCAGCTTGCCCGCCAATGTGACGGTTTATTATACCGGTGGCGGTGTGTGGTCGGTGCCCAATAATAACGACCTCAACACGCTGCAGGCACAGTTTGGACGCCAGGCCATCTGGTGGTGGAACTACCCCTGCAACGACAACGGCACAGGTCCCAGCGAGATATACCCCTTGGACATGAAGAGCAACTTTGTGGACATGCCCAACGTGGGCGGTGGCACCATTGCCAGCGAACTGACTGCCAGCAACCAGGGTATATTATGCAACCCGATGGAGCAAGGTGATGCCTCGAAAACGGCCATATTCTCGGCTGGCGACTACTGCTGGAACAACAAGGGCTTTGACAATATGAAGTCGTGGGAGGCTTCGTTCAAAGGCGTACTGCCCGGCAATGAGTCGGCACAAAAGGCATACCGTTTCCTCGCCCCCTACTTGAGCAAGAACGACCCCGAATCACTCAACACGCTCATCAGCGACTACAAGAAGAGTGGCGATGCCACAGCACTCAACGCCTTGATGGACGAGATTGTGAACAACTGCGAGGTGATGTTGGCACTCGAAACCGCCGGTACCGAGAGCGAGCAACTGCTGCTTACCGACATCAAACCGTGGGTGGTGCGTCTGCGCGACATGGCTATCACAACAAAGACCTTCCTGACTTGCAACAGCATGAGCAATGTAGAGGAAGCATGGTCAACCTATATGGGGACAAGCAAAAAGGCTGCGGCACTGTCAACCGACGCGGCTTATATGACCAAGCACATGAGTGGCTTTGGCTCAGATGGCATCAGCACGTCCGAGCGCCTGACGCATGCGTCATATCGCTATCTTACCCCCTTCGTAACTGGCTACCTCAATGCCCACGCCGTAGACAATTTCTTTGCAAAAGGCAACAGCGTCAGCGTGTTTACTAACAATGCTGCAAATGCCGACAAGGCTTCGGTGCGTGGCGGTAGCAGCAATTTGTATATCATGTCAACCTCTGCCCTCGAAATGGCCGATGGCGAATATGTGGGCATAGCATTGGCCAACCCCACACGTTTGACAGCCATCAACTTCAAGAGTACGTTAGCTGATACTTATGAGGTGCTTTACAGCCTCGACGGCAAGGTGTGGAACAAGGTTGAAGCCGATGGCGCCGCCCCCGAGGGTTATGTGCATTATGTGGTGTTGGTGAACAAGAGCGGTGAAAAACAGACGCAGCGTTTCAGAGCCAATGTATTCAGTATCGACCTTGCAACAAGCGCCGAGGTGGCCGGAGCGTCAGCCCCCGCTACCAACTATTGGCAAGATCACAACGCAACCTACCTCTACGACGGCAACTATAGCACTTATACTTGCTTGAACCGTGAACAGCAGGTGAACGATGTGTACCAGATAAACTTGAAAAAGGCTGTAAACATTGAGAATGTACGCATCTGTATGGGTACAACCAATGGTGATAATGCCAAGAAGGCATTGGTTCAAATTTCAGAGGATAACCGCAAGTGGATGTCGCTTAATGTAGCAGGTACCAAGAGTGTGGAGTACGGCATCGACCTGCCACAGAACAAGGTGGTTGCTACAGTAGATGGCGCAGACGTGATTGCCACAGACTTTATTCCGACTGATACCAGTGGTAAGTTCAAACCGACTAAGGCCCGTTATGTGCGTTTCAAACTGACTGAAGTTCCAGACGGTAAAAAGTGGTTGCGCCTGAGTGAAATTGAGGTGAATGGCAAGCCTGCCAACGAACTTACGGCCATGCAGGACGAAAGTGGTATAAAAATTGGCAATGCCACTGATGGTGATGCTTCAACCTCGACAAGTGTCTATACACTGACTACTGCCTCAGGTGGCGAGTTCGTGTACAACTTGTTGAATGCTGCATACGTAAAGGCGGTAACCTTCTTCTGCACGCCCGAAACGGTTGACGGTCTCAAGTTTGCTGTGACAAATGACGGTACTACCTGGGACGACCTTGCTGCCGAGAGCAACAATGGTGTGGTGAAGGTCAGCCTCGGCGAGGACCAGCGTGCCGCCAAGGCTATCAAAATTGTGTGGACTGGCAAAACTGTGCCCGCCATACACGAGGTGGCTGAAACAGCTGTTGATACGGACACGCCTCCTGTGGTTGACGGCATTGAGCAAGTGACAGCCGGCACCACAACGGGTGCTCCCATCATGACATTGGCCAATGGCATCATCACTGCGCAATCAGCTCTTGGTCTGGCCAAGGCTGAGGCTTTCACAGCCGATGGCCGTTGTATTTTCAGCCAGTCATTGGGTGGTGTTAAGCAAGCTGTTATACCCGTAGCGGCTGGCGGTCAGCAAATGGTTATTGTAAAGGTGACTTTGGTTGACGGCACTGCCGAAACTGTCAAGGCTATTATTAAGTAAGTTCATGCGTAAGGGCGTTGACAGATACAGATATATTTGCCTGTAGTCTGTTGTAGCCTTTTCACGCCAACTCATAATTCAGTCGGTGTTCGTCTACAACAAACGCTGATTGGTCTATTAAACTCCGAGGTAGTTGTCTATCTCGGAGTTTTTTGCCAATTTTGCAACAGAAATAATAAACTAAACCGTGGCGGAAATTACGGGACAACTCGTCAACCCGTTAACTCATAAACCTGCAAATTCGTTACCCCGTTATCCCGTCAACTAATTCTGCTAACGCGTAAATAAACATCATTATCGCAATGAAGAAGTCTTATATTTCATTGGCCGTATTGGCCGGCTCGATGATGCTTGCCACAAGTTGTGGCACAACAGCAGGCAGCACCAGCAGCAACAGCTCGTCAAGTTCAAACACCACATCGTCTGCCATTGAAACGGGCGCCTCGCTCCTTGGCAATTTGCTCAGCGGTGTGTTGGGTGGTTCAACACTTTCGGAGAGCAGCATTGTGGGCACATGGAACTACACGGGTGCCGACTGTGTGTTTGAAAGTGAAAATTTCCTGGCTAAGGCTGGTGGCGCAGTGGCAGCCAGCAAGGTAGAGAGCGAAATAAATGACAATCTGGCCAAAGTGGGTATTAAGAAGGGCGCGTGCTCTTTTACCTTTAACAAGGATAACACCTATACTGCCAACTTGGGCGGACGTACCATTCAGGGCAACTATACACTTGATGCAAAGAACAAGAAAATCAAGATGACTTATCTTGGCGGTTTGGCTTCGATGACACCCCACGTTGCCATGAATAATGGCAAACTGAGTTTGCTCATTGAGAGCAGCAAGATGCTGACACTCATAAAGGGTGTTTCGGCTTTGAGCAAGAGCACAACGGCCAGCACTATTTCGACGGTGTTGAGCCAGTACAATGGTATGTACATTGGCATGCAGTTGAGCAAGTAAGTAATGCCCTCTGAGGAACAGACCAGATAACTGTTCCTTGCATCGGTTAATACAAGTCATGCGAGCGCGGACCTTTTTTAGTCTGCGCTCGTATTCTTTCATGCGAACGGACTCAAGTCCCAAACGCTACTACTAAACGCTACTACTAAACGCTACCTCTAATGGGGGCGACGCGTCTCGAGGCTGCTGAAAAACCGACGCGGGACGCGTCGCCCCCATTAGAGCTTGCGTTTTCTATCAGATTGACAGGTTAAAAAGCGGATTTGAAGCCATGGGAAGAACTGTTATGCCAGGAAATTGCGCTCTAATGGGGGCGACGCGTCTCGCGTCGGGCATTTTTCAGCAGCCTCGTCTCGCGTTCGGGATCGAGAAAGGGGAGGAAAATACGGACTCTACTAAATAAGATAGGCTGCACCTCAGCAGTGCAAAATGAAAAAAGTATTCTTTCATTTTGCACTGCATTCGGTTTGCACTATCTTTTAATAAGATAGGCTGCACCTCAGCAGTGTAAAATGAAAAAAAGTATTCTTTCATTTTGCACTGCATTCGGTTTGCACTATCTTTTAATAAGATAGGCTGCACCTCAGCAGTGTAAAATGAAAAAAAGTATTCTTTCATTTTGCACTGCATTCGGTTTGCACTATCTTTGTACACAAACAAAATATACGTATATGAAGAAATTGTTTATCATGCTCGCACTGGCTGTGGGCACACTGTCGGCTCATGCACAATTTGCAAAAGGTACAAAGTATGTGGGCGCCTCAATATCGGGTATTGGTTTGTCTTACAGTTCAAGCCAAAAGTTCCGCTTTGGACTTGATGCTACGGCAGGCTATTTCTTGGCAGACTGCTTTATGCTGCGTGGCAATGTGAGCTATGACCACACTAAGGAAATTAACGATGTGAGTGTGGGCGCTGGTGCACGTTACTACTTTGACCAATGTGGTGTGTTCCTTGGTGCCGGAGCAGAATATGTGCACTATACACCAAGTTCTAACGATGTGCAAATTCCGGTGGAGATTGGCTATGCCTTCTTTGTCAACCGCTATATTACCATCGAACCTTCGGTGTACTATAAAATGTCGCTCGACTCTTTCTCAGAAAAGAGCACCGTGGGCGCACGCATAGGATTGGGTTTCTACTTTTAAGGAACAGTAAAGCAAGACGTTTAACTAAATTATGTTTTGGATCCAGCCCGTCTTTGTTAGATCCGAAACATCAGTGACTAATATAATTGTTGGCGTAATAGGGAGCTGACTTGTCAGCTATTCTTGCCAACATGTTGATATTATATATAATGACAGAAATAGCAACTTTGGGAGAGTTTGGCTTGATAGACCACTTGACCGAAGGACTTAAAATGCAGAATGCCTCGACACTGCGCGGTGTGGGCGATGACTGTGCTGTGTTGCAGTATAGCACCGACCCCGCCGATGACCGACGTGTGCTCGTGACCACGGACATGCTGATGGAGGGCATTCATTTTGACTTGACTTACACCCCGCTCAAGCATCTGGGTTATAAGGCTGCTATGGTGAACCTGTCGGACGTGTATGCCATGAACGGCACACCGCGGCAGTTGCTGGTGAGCCTGGCTGTAGGTCGGCGCATCAAGTTGGAACACGTTGAGGAACTGTATGCCGGCATTCGTTTGGCATGCGAGCGTCATGGCGTGGATATTGTGGGGGGCGACACGACGTCCTCTCTCACGGGACTGGCCATCAGCATTACTTGTATTGGTGAGGCCAAGGCCGAGGATATCGTGTATCGATCGGGAGCAAAGGACACTGATTTGCTCTGTGTGAGCGGTAACTTGGGTGCAGCTTACCTCGGATTGCAGTTGATGGAGCGCGAAAAACGCATATTCGAGTCGCAGAAAGGTAATGCCGAAACGGCTGCACAACCCGACTTTGCAGGACGTGAGTATTTGATAGAGCGCTTTTTGAAGCCTGAGGCTCGTCGCGATGTAATTGAACACTTGCGTGAGGCTGGCATACATCCCACGTCGATGATGGACATAAGTGACGGCCTGTCATCTGAGGCCATGCACATTTGCAAGCAGAGTCATACGGGATGCCGCATTTACGAGGAACGCATACCTATCGACTACCAAACTGCAGTGGCTGCCGAGGAGTTTAACATGAATGTGTACACGGCCGCATTGAATGGTGGCGAGGATTATGAATTGCTGTTTACTGTGCCATTGACCGAGCACGAACGCGTCTCACAAATTGAGGGCGTGAAGGTTATCGGACACATGACAAAGCCCGAACTGGGTAACAAACTCGTGACACGCGACGGCAATGAGTTTGACCTCAAAGCACAAGGGTGGAACCCCTTGGCAGAATAAAAGGCTGACGGGGTGGCCGGACAGCTTGTCAACTAACTCCGACAATATATTTGTAATTCAACTTTCAGACCATACCCGTCTAAATCCGAAACTCGAATTTGTAACTTACTAAATACTAAATAAAGAATTATGAAGAGATTATTATATGTTATTCCTGCCACTATGCTGCTGTTGGCATCGTGCGCCACACAAAAGTCAACGTATGCCATCGGAGGCGAATGGAGTGTGACAAATATCGGCGGGCGCGCTATTACGCCCAGCGATGAAACGCCTTTCCTGGGTTTTGACCTTAACGAGGGAAATATTTATGGCTTTACGGGCTGCAACCGACTTACGGGTTCAATGAATTTGAAAAAGTTTGCGGCTGGCAAACCCGACTTTTCGCACATGGGCATGACGCGTATGCTGTGCCCCGACGATACCTATGAAAGCGACTTTATGGCTGCACTCGACAAGGTGCGCACATCGGAGGTGAACGGCAATGAAATGTTGCTCAAAGATGCCCACGGCAAGACGCTTATCACGCTCACGAAAAAGAAATAAAACAACGCCTAAACCCCTACAACATAGTGGCTACAGTAGACGATAAAAAAATCATTTTCTCGATGGTCGGTTTGTCAAAGACCATCAAGCAGAACAACAAACAGGTACTTAAAAACATTTACCTCAGTTTCTTTTATGGTGCCAAAATTGGTATCATAGGTCTTAACGGTGCCGGTAAGTCAACCCTTATGAAGATTATTGCCGGACTGGACAACGACTACCAGGGCGAGGTAGTATTCTCGCCGGGCTATTCGGTTGGCTATTTGCCGCAGGACCCCCATCTTGACGATAACAAGACGGTGAAGGAAATTGTACAGGAAGGTGTGCAGAATGTGGTGGACGCCTTGGCCGAGTATGAGGAGATTAACCAAAAGTTTGGTTTGCCCGAGTACTACGAGAATGAGGACAAGATGAATGCTTTGTTTGCTCGTCAGGGCGAGTTGCAGGACATTCTTGACGCCACCGATGCGTGGAACCTCGACAGCCGTTTGGAACGTGCCATGGACGCATTGCGCCTGCCGCCTGCTGACTGGAAGGCTGAACACCTGTCGGGAGGTGAACGCCGCCGCGTGGCATTGTGTCGCCTCTTGTTGCAAAAGCCTGATGTGCTGTTGCTCGATGAGCCGACCAACCACCTTGACGCGGAGAGCATCGACTGGTTGGAACAGCACTTGAACCAGTATGAGGGCACGGTGATAGCCGTTACACACGACCGCTACTTCCTTGACGATGTGGCTGGCTGGATTTTGGAACTTGACCGTGGTGAGGGCATACCCTGGAAGGGCAACTACTCGTCGTGGCTCGAGCAAAAGAGCAAACGCATGGAACAGGAGGAGAAGGTGGCAAGCAAGCGCCGCAAAACGTTGGAACGCGAACTTGAATGGGTGCGCATGGCCCCTAAGGCACGTCAGGCTAAGGGTAAAGCGCGTTTGAACTCTTACGACAAACTGCTGAATGAAGACGTAAAGGAGAAGGAACAGAAGTTGGAGATATTCATACCTAACGGACCGCGACTTGGCAACAAGGTGATTGAGGCGCATGGTGTGTCGAAGGCTTTTGGCGACAAGGTGCTTTACAAAAACCTTGACTTTACGCTTCCTCCCGCTGGCATTGTGGGCGTGATTGGTCCCAATGGTGTGGGTAAAACTACGCTGTTCCGCCTTATCATGGGCTTGGACACGCCCGACAGCGGTACATTTGAAATGGGCGAGACCGTAAAATTGGCATACGTTGACCAGCAGCACACCGACATCGACCCCGACAAGAGTGTGTATGAGGTGATAAGCGGTGGCAGCGAACTGATGCGCATGGGCGGTCGCGACATTAACGCGCGTGCTTACCTGAGCCGCTTCAACTTTGCTGGAGCCGACCAGGAGAAGAAGTGTGGCGTGCTTTCGGGCGGTGAGCGTAACCGTTTGCAACTGGCCCTTGCCCTGAAGCAAGAGGGTAATGTGTTGTTGCTCGATGAGCCAACCAACGACATTGACGTCAACACGCTGCGTGCCCTGGAGGAGGGTTTGGAAGCCTTTGCCGGTTGTGCGGTGGTTATCAGCCACGACCGTTGGTTCCTCGACCGTATTTGTACGCACATATTGGCCTTTGAGGGTGATGGCAATGTATTCTTCTTCGAAGGTTCGTACACTGACTATGAGGTGAACAAGGCCAAACGCCTTGGACTTGAAGAACCCAAGCGCATTCGCTATCGCAAGCTCGATGATTGACGGCACGGCGCTTTGTTGATATATAAATTGCAATAAAAGAAAGGACAGGATAGACGCATGTACAGCAAGCGTTAATCCTGTCCTTCTTTTGTCCAGACTTCGTCACTTTTCTGCGCCATTGAATGGCGCATATTGATATTGGGTGACGCATTAACGAAGTCTGAAAAAACGCTACCACTAAGCGCAAGCACAAAACGCTACCACTAATGGGGGCGACGCGTCTCGCGTCGGGATTTTTAAGGCAAAGGCTCACAGACAAGCGTGTAATTAGCGGCGTCTGTGAGCCTTTATTTGGTGTATGAGCCTTCGCCTTGATGCCCGACGCGAGACGCGTCGCCCCCATTAGTGGTAGCGTTTTGTGTTTGCGTTTAGAGGTAGCAGGACCTTTACCATACTACAAAAGCTTTACTTGCCGAGTATCTTACATCTTACACTAATACGTCATAACTCATTGACTATCAGTACTTTACTTAGTGTAAGATACTGTCAATGCCACCTACACGCAACCTACACAACCCACACGCTGCCACACGGCACAAGCACGGGAGGACGATATCACAGCATAGGGGAACAGAAAAGTCTGTTGCTCCGACAGATTTTTCTACGTCCCAGTGGCGCAACCCCCATAGCATACGTTCAAACCAGCTGCGAGGCGGCGGGGTGTGATGTGTAAGATGTATGCAGGGGTGTGTAAGATACTTTGAAATCATCTTACACTCTTGAAACATCTGTGTATCAACTTGTTACGCACAAAAAGTGTAAGATGGCAGTAAAAACACACGCACTCTTTTACTAGTAGGCAGACGGGAAGGGAGCAAATATTTGTGTACAAATTGTACACTTTTTTTGTTGGGTGCAATGCCTTGGTGTTACCTTTGCAGCACTTTAATTTTATATCAAACCAAATTGTATGATCATGAAACGAATGCTTAACAGAATGCTGCGCTATGCCGATGCTATTGTGAAACGTGGTGTTGACAAACTGATCGATGCTATCGGACATAGCCCGGAACCACAAACTAAAAACACTGAAACACCCCAGCAAAAAAGCATGGGCAATGATACTAATTGCGCACCGCAAGCGACAGCCAGCACCACAAACAGCAGTCTGACCGAACAAGCCATTGCGCTGATGGGCGAATTGTACGACATTCGCTATAATGTGCTTGACCGCACGCCTGAAGTGCAACGGCGTGACCAGGCGGACAAAGGGTTTGTGCCAGTGAGCAAACTGGTGCGCAACACCATGGTGATTGACCTGCACAAACGGGGCTGCATGGTGTGGAACAATGATGTGGACCGCATTGTGGAGTCGGCCTACATGCCGCAGTATCACCCCTTCAGCGCTTATTTGCAGGCCCAGCCCCAGTGGGACGGCACCGACCGCGTGGGTCCACTGGCCGAACGGGTGAGCACCGATGCGCTGTGGCGCATGGTGTTCGGGCGCTGGCTGCGCTGCATGGTGGCTGGTTGGGTGCAGGCCACAGCGGGCGGCGCAAGCACCTGCGGCAATGCCATGATACCGCTGTTGGTGAGCGAGGAGCAGGGTGTGCGCAAAAGTACGTTTTGCCGCATGTTGCTGCCTCCCGAACTGCGCAATTACTACACCGACAAGTTTGAGCTGGCCGGCGATGAGCGTCTTGAACTGGCGCTGTCGCGCTTTGCGCTTGTCAATCTTGACGAGTTTGACCGCTACAACAAGTTGCACAATGCCAAACTTAAGAATTTGGTGCAGCTTGGCACCATGCAGGCGCGCCGCCCTTATGCTGCCGGATTTAGCAAAATGGCGCGTGTGGCCTCGTTTATAGGTACCAGCAACAGGTTCGACCTGCTGACCGACCCTACGGGCAGCCGCCGTTTTTACTGCCAGGAGGTGAAGCACGTCATAGATTGTGACACGCCGCTCGACTATGCGCAACTTTATGCACAGTTGCTGCACGAGGTGCAAAGTGGTGAGATTACGTACTCAAGTTCTGAACCTTTTCGTTAAGCCAGATGAGCAAAAGAGAGCTTGCTTTCATTTTGTCATGTCGAGAAAAGGTGCGCGAAAGCGAACGAAATACTGTACCAATTCATATCAACTAATTTTTAACACCTACTTATGTGCAAATCTCCAACAGAAGAATAGGGAGGTTACAAGAGCAAATGGTATCAGGTATTTTCGTGTTACGATTGATTTCATTGTTTGTTGAGACTTTGTTTATACCAATTAAAAAGTCGTTGTACGCCTTCTTCAATCTCGACTTTGTGTGTCCAGCCTAATGAATGGAGTTTACTTACGTCGATGAGTTTACGCATAGTGCCATCGGGCTTGGTGCTGTCAAACTCTATGATGCCTTCAAATCCTACGGCTTTTGCAACTAATTCGGAGAGTTGACGGATGGTGAGTTCTATGCCTGTACCTACGTTGATGTGGCAATTACGTATCTCGCCTAACGTGGGTATGGCGCCTCCGCGACCTTCAGAGTTGTTGCGGTCTACTGTGCCATCGGTTTTGGCTCCATAAAACACGCTGCTGTATTTTTCTATTCCTATAATATCTTTGAAGTCAACGTTTAGGAGTATGTGTACACTGGCATCTGCCATGTCTTCGCTCCAAAGAAATTCGCGAAGTGGCGTTCCTGTTCCCCAAAGCACTACTTTATTGTCGTAGATGCCATAGAAGGCTAAGGCTTTTAAGATGCGGTCATGAGGGTTTGTGCCATCTACATTGCCTTCACCAATGAGCGCACGGAGTTTATCTGTGGGATTGATGGGGCGTTTGTTCATGTCTTCTTCTATGCTGTGCCAATCGCCTTCGTGTAGGAGTTTTGCCAAATAGATTTTGCGCATCATGGCGGGCATGACATGGCTGTTCTCTAAATGGAAATTATCGTTGGGACCATAGAGGTTGGTGGGCATTACGGCTATATAATTGGTGCCGTATTGCAGATTGTACGATTCGCACATCTTTAATCCTGCTATCTTGGCTATGGCATATTCCTCGTTGGTATATTCTAAGGGAGAGGTGAGCAGGCTGTCTTCTTTCATGGGTTGGGGTGCGTTCTTGGGATAGATGCACGTTGAACCTAAAAAGAGGAGTTTTTTGACACCATGTTTGTAGGCATTTTCTATTACATTGCACTGCATCTTCATGTTTTGCATGATGAAGTCGGCACGATAGAGGGAGTTTGCCATGATGCCACCAACAAAGGCTGCTGCAAGAACTACGGCTTCGGGACGTTCTTCATCGAAGAAGCGTGTTACGGCTTGCTGGTCGGTTAGGTCTAACTCTTTATGGCTGCGACCTACTAAATTGTTATAGCCTCGTGCCTTTAGATTGTTCCAAATGGCTGAGCCTACAAGTCCGTGATGTCCTGCTATATAGATTTTACTATCTTTACTTAACATGAGGTTCTTTTATTTTACAATTCCCTTTTCAAGATATTCTGCCAAATTGGTACGTACTTGGGCTGCGGCTCCTTCTGCTGCTACTTTTGCCATGTCATGGTCTACCATGATTTTTACGAGTTGCTCGAAGGAGGTAGTATTGGGATCCCAACCGAGTTTTGCCTTGGCTTTGGTTGGGTCGCCCCAAAGGTTTACTACATCTGTGGGACGATAGAAGTCTGGGGAAACTTCTACTATTGTTTTTCCTTTTAAATGTTCGGGACCGCTTATGCAGATGCCTTTTTCGTTTTCTGCCTTGCCTTCCCATTTTAGTTCGATGCCTACATGATGAAAGGCGAGTTGGGCAAACTCACGTACGCTATGTTGTACACCTGTTGCGATGACGTAGTCTTCGGGTTTAGGGGCTTGAAGAATGAGCCACATGCACTCTACATAGTCTTTTGCATAGCCCCAATCGCGTAATGAATCAAGGTTGCCAAGGTAGAGTTTGTCTTGCAAGCCCTGTGCTATACGTGCAGCAGCAAGAGTAATCTTACGTGTCACGAAAGTCTCGCCACGACGCTCGCTTTCGTGATTGAAGAGGATGCCATTGCAGCAAAACATATTGTAGGCATCGCGATATTCTTTGATTATCCAATATCCATAGAGTTTGGCTACTGCATAGGGGCTGAATGGATGGAAGGGGGTGTTTTCGTTTTGTGGCACTTCTTCAGCTTTGCCATAGAGTTCGGAGGTTGATGCTTGGTAGATTTTACAACTGTGGGTAAGTCCTACTTTGCGTACTGCCTCAATTATACGTAGAACACCCACGGCATCAACGTCAGCGGTAAACTCAGGAGAGTCGAAGCTAACCTGCACATGGCTCTGTGCAGCAAGGTTGTAAATCTCAGTAGGTCGCACTTCTGACACCACGCCTACTATAGACATGGAGTCACCAAGGTCGGCATAGTGTAAATGGAAATGGGGTTTGCCTTCGAGATGTGCGATACGCTCGCGATAGTCTACGGATGAACGGCGAATGATGCCGTGTACATCATATCCTTTTTCAAGGAGCAATTCTGCTAAGTATGATCCATCTTGTCCTGTTATACCCGTTATTAGGGCTATGTTTTGTTTACTCATAATTGATATGTTTTTGTTCTTTAATTAAGGAAATTCCTTTTTACCATTCATACTCAAATCTTTCAATATCTTCCTCCACGAGCGGATTACTTAATTGTACCTCAATAAAAGTCAAATCCGTTGTGGCCTTTATGGCATGATAATGTTCGACAGGAATATTCATGACGTCTCCACGTTTAACTAGTCTTCGTTCACCATCTAAAACAAAGATGCCTTCGCCATCAACACAAGTCCATATTTCACTACGATGATGATGCAACTGATAACTAATGTGTTTTCCTGCTTTCAAACGTATTGTTTTAATTATTTAAAATAAATGTCCTTTATGAGCCATTCAGTATGCCACTTTGTCGCCATTCAGACGCCAGGCGTTGAAAGGGGCGTCGGCCTCGTCGTGCATCATGGCTTCGGTGGGCAAGTGGCGTTCGCTGATGGGCAGTGGCAGTTCCTGGTATATAAAGGCGTCATCAAATCCGGCCTCGGCAGCGTCAGTTTTTGTGCCGGCAAAGTATAGGTGGCTGAGGTGTGCCCAATAGATGGCCCCCAAACACATGGGGCACGGTTCGCACGACGAGTAAATGTCGCAGCCGCTGAGGTCGAAAGTACCCAGCTTGGTGCAAGCATTGCGAATGGCCTGCACCTCGGCATGGGCGGTAGGGTCGTGTTGCAAGGTAACGCGGTTGACGCCTTCGGCCACAATTTCGCCGTTGCGCGCTATGACGGCACCAAAGGGGCCGCCCCCTTGTTTCACGTTTCCGACGGCCAAAGCTATGGCGCGCCGCATCAATTCTTGTTTCGTCATATTGTTGTCACGATTTATGGTTTTGTCTAACACAAAGGTAAGCACTGGCGCGCTTTTGTGCAATATTTAGTGGTCTGTTTTGTATGAAATGCTGGTAAAGTAGACTTTAACGCTTTGACGGAATTAGTAAACAAGTTGACAAGTTTACGGGTAAGTTTGCCAAACTTTTTAGGCTTCTTGCCATTATGACTTTAACATGATAAGTAGTGTATGGCATACTTGCTCGTTAACCCGTTAACTTGTCAGCTCGTTAACCTGAAATTCCGCCAACGCGTAGACTTTATTACTCGTGTCACGTTGTTTTGTGCATTTTGTTTCAGAAGTTTAGGTTTCCAGCAGCGGTAGTTGGGAAAAATATATGACACGGTTTTCATGTTTATGTGCAAACCAGAGAGCGAGATTGAAGCTGTGGAATGACGCACGTGCTTAAAAAATGCGAAATCTTTTGTGCAGTCAACTTTAATGCCTAACTTGCGCCGCGAAATGCATGCCATTGAGGTGTGTATGCCTAACATGATTATAAATACGAAACAACCTGACAAATGAAAAATCTTAAACTATTTGTGCCGGCATTGGCGGTGTTGCTGATGACTGGCTGTGTGAGCAAAAAGAAACTTGCTGAGGTGCAAGGTAATTACGACAACCTGAAGACGGAGCATGCCGCTTTGCAAAAGGATTACAATGAGGCACAGGTGCGCATTGCCGAATACACTGCCGATTCAAAGAGCTTGGCTGCCCGCCTCAAAGAGGAGCAGGAACGCAATAAGGAGATGCGCGAGGCTTACAGCAAATTGCAATCTTCTTATCAGAGCAATGTGCAGCAAGGTAATGTGAATATATCGAAGTTGGTTGATGAAATCAATGCTTCAAACAAGTTTATCAAGCAATTGGTTGATGCCAAAACAAAGAGTGACTCTTTGAACCAGGCTCTGACCAACAAACTGACTCGTTCGCTCACTCGTCAGGAAATGAACGATGTGGACGTACAAGTGCTTAAAGGCGTGGTTTATATTTCGTTGGCCGACAACATGCTTTACAAGAGCGGTAGTTACGAAATTGGCGATCGTGCAGGCGAAACGCTTTCTAAGATTGCAAAAATCATTACCGATTACAAGGACTATGATGTGTTGGTTGAGGGTAATACCGACAATGTGCCTATTTCGCAAAAGAATATTCGCAACAACTGGGACCTCTCGGCGCTTCGTGCCTCTTCGGTAGTGCAGGCTTTGCAAAACCAGTATGGCGTAGACCCCAAGCGCCTTTCGGCAGCTGGTCGAGGCGAGTATAACCCCGTGGCATCAAATGCTACCGCTGTGGGCAAGCAGCGCAACCGCCGCACACAAATCATCATCACGCCTAAGCTCGACCAGTTTATGGACTTGATTGATGAGGCTCCTGAGCAGCAGAATGATTAAGGCCGTCACGCATGTGACGAACTAATATATATGGGTGGTTCTAAAAACAGAATGATTAGAACCACCCATACGACTAAAGCAGCCCGACAAGTTACTCAACTTGTCGGGCTGCTTCAGTTATATTGATTATGTTTATCCGCACCGGCTTGCACCGCAGTGTTTGCATATCAGGCAGCCTTCTTGGTAAACCAAAGTTTCGTGGCCGCAGTTCGGACATTTCTGTCCTTTGGCCTCAGTGCCGTCGATGACGTATTTTTTCAGCGCGCGGCTCACACCCACCTTCCAGGTGTTGATGTTCTCGCTCTCAAGCTGCAGTGAGTTGACAAGCTTAATCACGTTCTCAATAGGCATGCGGTAGCGCAATACGCCAGAGATAAGTTTGGCATAGTTCCAATACTCCTTGTTAAACTTCTCCGACAAACCCTCGACCGTCATTTTATAGCCGCGCTTGTTTTGGAACTGGAAGTCATAACGCTTGGTGCCATCAGGCAAGACAGTCTTGATTATGCGTCCCTTCGTTACCGTCTTAGGCAGCACAATGCCCTCTTCGTCGTCTTGCAGACCGGTGAATATCTCGTAGGGGTGTCCGTCGAGCAGCCCCACAAAAGCCACCCATTTCTCTTTGTTGTTTTGGAAGCGTACCACGTCGCATTCCAGCACGTCGGGCCGGCGTTCGGTCACCTCGGGCAGTTTCATGCCCTTAGTCAGCAAGTCCTCTTCTTGTTTCTTCTTCTTTTTGTCAGTCTTTTGCGTACTTACCAGCACCCCTGCACGTGAACCGTCGCGGTAGATTGTACAACCCTTGCAACCACTCTTCCATGCTTCGACGTAGAGGCGGTTAACGAGTTCTTCGTCCACAGAGTTCGGCAAGTTCACTGTCACACTGATGCTGTGGTCCACCCACTTTTGTATGGCGCCCTGCATGCGCACCTTCATCAGCCAGTCTACATCGTTGGCAGTAGCTTTGTTGTAAGGCGAGCGTGCCACTAGTTCGTCAATCTCCTCTTGCGTATAACGCTTCTCTGTGTCAAGCCCCTGGGCCTTCATCCATGTAATAAACTTGGGGTGATATACAATATATTCCTCAAAAGAGTCCCCCGTCTCGTCCACAAAGTCAACGTGCACATTTGTGTCGTTAGGGTTCACCTTACGACGGCGTTTGTACACGGGCATGAACACAGGCTCAATGCCCGATGTTGTTTGCGTCATCAAGCTTGTGGTGCCTGTTGGTGCAATGGTCAGGCAGGCAATGTTGCGGCGGCCGTACTTAACCATGTCGTCATACAGGGCAGCATCGTGCTCCTTAATGCGCAAGACGAAGGGATTGTTCTCCTCGCGTTTGGCATCATATACGGGGAACGCGCCACGCTCTTTAGCCATGTTCACGCTCGAGGCGTATGCCGAAAGTGCTAAAGTCTGTTGCACTTTAACTGCCATTTCGGTAGCCTCTTCCGTACCATAGCGCAGGCCGAGGGCTGCCAGCATGTCGCCTTCGGCTGTAATGCCCACTCCGGTACGTCGGCCCTGGGCCGTTTTATGCTTAATCTTCTCCCAAAGGTGGCGTTCTGTATATTTCACCTCGTCACTCTGCGGGTCGTTTGCTACTTTGTTAAGAATGGCATCAATCTTCTCCTGCTCCAAGTCAATGATATCGTCCATAAAGCGTTGCGCCATGGCCACGTGCTTTTTGAACAGTTCGAAGTTGAACGTAGCTTGTGGCGTGAAGGGATTTTCAACGTAGCTATAAAGGTTTATGGCCAGCAATCGACAGCTGTCATAGGGGCAAAGCGGGATTTCGCCACAAGGGTTTGTGCTCACCGTGCGGAAGCCCAGGTCGGCATAACAGTCGGGAATGCTTTCGCGCAGAATGGTGTCCCAAAACAGCACGCCGGGCTCGGCACTCTTCCAGGCGTTGTGTACAATTTTATGCCAAAGGGCCGTAGCGTCAATGTCCTTTTCAACCAACGGACTGTTGCTGCTGATGGGAAACTGCTGGTGGTAGGGGCGTCCCTCGGTGGCGCAACGCATAAATTCATCGTCAACCTTCACACTCACATTAGCCCCTGTAATTTTGCCTTCAGTCATTTTAGCGTCAATAAAGGCCTCAGCTTCGGGGTGTCGTATGGCAATAGACAACATCAGTGCACCGCGTCGGCCGTCCTGTGCCACCTCGCGTGTAGAGTTGCTGTAACGCTCCATAAATGGCACAATGCCGGTCGAGGTTAATGCCGAGTTCTTAACAGGCGACCCTTTGGGGCGAATGCCCGACAAATCATGGCCCACACCGCCGCGCCGCTTCATCAGCTGCACTTGTTCCTCGTCCAGTTTCATGATGGAACCGTATGAGTCGGCATTGCCATCAATGCCAATGACAAAGCAGTTAGAGAGCGAAGCTATTTGGTGATGGTTACCAATCCCCGTCATGGGTGAGCCTGCAGGCACAAGGTAGCGAAAGTGGTCGAGTAGTGCAAAAACATCCTCTTCGCTCACCGGGTTGTTATATTTCTTCTCGATTCGTGCAATTTCGGCTGCAATGCGGTGGTGCATGTCACGTGGCGAACGTTCAAATATGTGCCCAAAGGAGTCCTTCATGGCATATTTGTTAACCCAAACACGTGCGGCCAGTTCATCGCCGCCAAAGTATTCAAGCGAGGCCTTGAAAGCCTCGTCGTATGTATAAGTGTTCTCCATTTATATGGTTTAATATGTTTATGGGTGTTTCTAATAATTCTGAAATAGGGATTTGTGCACTATCGGAAGTGTATTTTGAAAGTTTGTGAGGGAGCATAGCGGGCTATGTGACCGAACAAACTTTCAAAAAGACACTTTCGAGAGTGTGCAAATCACATTTCAGAATAGCAGAACTCTAAAAACAGAATTTTTAGAACCACCCGATATAGGTCAAAGTCAGATTTTCAAGCTGCTGATGGCAGCACCATCAAGTGTGCGTACAGCCAGCATGCCGTCAGCATACGTGGCAAAGGTAGGCAGGTTGCCCCCTTTGGGAAATGTGGGTGACCCCGTGTTCAGTATTACAGGCCCGCCAGTTTCCTCCGCTGGTTTGAGCACCTGTCGGTGTGTGTGTCCATACACAAACACATCGCAGGCCGGTGCCTTGGGCATGTGGTCCTCGTTGTAGATGTGCCCGTGTGTCAGAAAGAAACGCTTGCCCTCGTCCACCAACATCATATAAGTGCTTTGAATGGGGAAGTTGAGCAACATTTGGTCCACTTCCGAGTCGCAGTTGCCGCGCACCGCCACAATGTTGGCAGCCCGTTTGTTCAGTTCGTCGGCAATAGCTTGCGGGTCAAGTCCGTCGCACAAGCCATTGCGTGGGCCATAGTTCAAAATGTCGCCCAGCAACACCAGCAAATCATAGTGATGTGCATCGTAGTAGTTGAGCACCATGCGTAGCGTTGTGATGGAGCCATGTATGTCTGATAAAAATAAAATGCGCATAATCAGTGATTTAGTAGCAATATAGAAATCAGGTTGGTACTCAAAATAACTTCGAGCCCCAACTTAGCGGCAATCGCCGCCTCGCAAAGTTAAAAAGATTATTGCATACAACCTCACTAACTAACGATAAAAAATGTACATTTGTACCTCAATACAAGTACTGTCTTATGAAGTTTTCTACACCTGTCGATTTGCCCGAAAAGACGGTGCAAATCACCCCGCATTCGCGTGTCATGTTCATTGGTTCATGCTTTGCCGACCACATTGGCGGGCGCATGTCCGACTGTTTGCCACAGGAGCAGGTTTGCATCAATCCGCATGGCACACTATACAATCCCGTCAGCATACGCAATACCCTCGTTACCTATTTGCCCGACACCATTGACCCGCCATATTCCCGAAAAGGCCTGTTCGAGACCTCCGACGGACAATGGCGTCATTGGGACTACTCCACCAAGTTCTCGGCTCCGACACAGCAGGCGCTCGAGGCCGAACTAACGCAAGGGTGGGAGCGTGCTAATGCCCTGTTTGCCCAACTCGATGTGTTGTTCATCACCCTTAGTACCGACCATGTGTATTGGATAACCGATGGCCCATACAAAGATTATTGTGCAGCAAACTGCCACAAGCAGCCGGCCAGCATGTTTAAGGAAGAAGTTCTGCCGTGGCGCGACCTCGAGAGTTGGTGGCATTATTTCCTCTCGCACTTGTTGCAAGTTATGCCCCATCTGCGTGTAGTGTTCACCATCAGCCCCTATCGTTATGCCAAATATGGCATGCATGGCAATGCGCTCAGCAAGGCCCAGTTGCTGTTGCTCACCGACCATTTGTGTCGTGAGTTTGAGCGCGCATACTATTTCCCGGCCTACGAAATTGTGACAGACGAGTTGCGCGACTACCGCTTTTATGCCCCCGACATGTTGCACCCCTCAGAGCAAGCCATCGATTATGTGTGGGAGCGTTTTACCGAGTGGGCTTTTACTCCCGCCATGCACGATTATGCCCGTGAGCGTACAGCCCTGTTGCGTGCCATGGCCCACCGGCCTATCAATCCCGATACCGAGGCACACCGCAAATTTCTGCAAAAGCTCGATATGCGCAAACAGGCTTTCCGACAAAAGTGGGGAACCGATGCCTTAATAGGCTGACGTTTGAAAACTTGAAGAACTCTATAGATGCTCAATTAGAGTTAGATATAAACCTATGGATAGTAATTACAGGTATATAGGCACTCGTCATTTTGCATTTTGTACGAAGCTACTGAAGCAACAAGTATCTTGGTTAACAACAACTTTTATTATTGATATGTTATGAGCGTAGATTTATCTTTGATAATTCCGAACAAATGCAGGTCTCTGCGAGATACAGATAATGCCAAGAAATGCTTTGATGACACTATTAATTATATCGTCAAGCATTTTCATGGACGTAAGCAATTTGTCACTGAAATTTCTATTAGAAGCAATGAAGATGATCCCGATGATATAGAATATAGTTTCGGGATACCTTTTCTGAACATAACTGCATATATGCATTCCGGATTTTGGGATATATGGCCGGTGGCAGGATATAGTCAGTACTTCTTCCCATTCGGGATTGACATGTTTGGCAAACCAAGAACATGGCCCAGAGAAGTATGCTTTAATACGCTGCTGGCATTTGGCCATACAGAAGGTTGGATTTGCGATGAATTCCATAGTTGGAACTGCAAACTCGAAGACTTTGACTCGACCTTTGAGGATTGGAAGGCTTATGGGAAAAACGATGAAGACAGCATCATACATGAATTTGATATTATGCGTTTTGCAGATGTTGATCCCAAAAAAGGAATATGGCCGGATTATGATCGAAAGTATCATGATTCTTATAAGAACTCACGGATTGTTTTTAGTTGTGTAGGTATAACGCAATAGGCTGTTGATTATCAAGCACCTATAAAATAAGAGTGCGCAATATATCACAACTAAGCGCAACAAATAGCACGCAATATCGCACGCATTTCTTTGAGGTGCGTGCGTTTTTTATCTGGGTAATAGATGGGACTATTCGCGTATCTTGATGTCGCCCGTGTAGTCGAAGGTGGCGTTGTCCTTGTGATAAACGTATACCGTTGACGCGTCCTCTTGAATTATCTTGGCATGGGCATTGCCACAGAGGTTGACGAATACTCTGCTGTGACCTTGACATACAATGGTTACGTTACTGTCGTGCAATAAGAATACATCACCAATACCGTAGTCGGTGAAGATGATTTCTCCCGTGCAACTGCCTGCTAATAACATACGCATGGTCTTGCGGCCAAATGCGGGATTTAGGAGATGTACTTCCTGGTCGATGTAGAAGTTGTGCTCATTGAGAAAATCTCTGTCAAACAAACCCCTAATCATGTCGGCATCGGGATAGTTGTGGTGGTACAAGAAGTGCATTCCAGCTAATGCCTTGTCTACAAGCTCTTCGTCTGTAAGGTCTCTGCCCCACTCTGAATACCACTGGTCACACAATCCTTGACTGCGTGCAAGATTTCTGAAGATTTCTGATTTGTTCATAACGTGATAGTTTTTTATTTGAATTGTTTGTGGTTGTCGGGATTGTTTGTGGCTGTTTTTATCGGGATTGCCATGCAAACGCAATGGGGGTGGTATGGGGGTAGGTCTGATGCTGAACTGTGTAACCCGACTTGGCTGTCGCACAGGTCGCATGGATATGAACTGCCTCGCATTACATACCACATGGCTGCTTTCTCCCTTTCGTAGAATAACTGTTGTCTGCTTCGGGCTACAATGTCTGTAACCGCTCTGTCTATGTTGCTATATGATGATTTGTAAAAGCCTGTCTTGGTTGGTTTGTCGTAATCGCTTAAAGCTCTGAATTTTTCCTTACGCGCCGTTTCAAAGAGTATAGAACCTTGCAATGCGGTTATGTTGGACTTTATGATGTTTGCGGTTTCTTGTGGTTTCTTGCCCAAGAACAGTGACGCTGCCAAGGCTATTTCAACCTCTGTTTTGTATTGTTTCGCGTATGCTCGCACCCTCTGTTCTATGTTGCTTCCATAAGTGTTCTGTTTTACATATAGAAGTGTTCTATTTTTCTCTTTCTCGTTTGTGCCATAAGTTGCTATTGCGCATGTGGCATCAACAATCTTTTCCACTAATTGGGAGATGACTTTGTCAACCTCTTTGTTTAGAGTGCTATTGATGGCGAACTTGAAAGATTGTGGGCTTATGTTGTACTTGGCCGCAATTTTTGCTATTGAAAGTGCGGCCAAGTACATTAGTTCCTTGACTTTAGAGGAAATGCCACGTTGGAGCATCAGACGTTCTTCGATGAAGTCGTATGCGCGTTTCAGTTCCTCTTTGGTGTACGGTTCTTGCATTGCGCTATGCGGTTTCTTTTATGGGTTGTTGCATATTGGCCAAGATGTCCTGTTGCTGCTCTTGCTTGAACTCTCTGATAATTCTGTCGTATTCTTGTGCAGTAGAATACATTCGTATCTTTTCGGAGGCGGTCTCCTTTGACAAGAACCCGTTTTGTACGGCAGTTGCGAGATTGTTGACAAGTTCGGAGTTGTTCATGTGTACGTAAGGTTCGATGTAAAACGACACATTCATTTTGGTGAAAGCGGAAATTCTCTCACATTCCACTCCATAGCCATGCTTGAAGATTTTCACGATGCCATTCAAGAAAGGTTTGTAAAGTTGTGCGTCCTCCATTGCGCGTTCGATAGACTGCGAGAAAAGTAACTTTACTGCGACTCCTGGCAAGTCGCCCGATTTTGGCTCTGGGATTTTTGGAATAGAGCTTTGTTCCAGAATCATGTCGTACAACTTGGTAAGTTGCATCTTGAAGAACTCTGAACCATCGGGCGGATTTAGGAAGCCAGCCTCAGAATTGGCGTCCATTGTGATGACCTTGACAGAATCAGTCATTGGCTCGCCGCTAATCTCAATTTCGTCGCCCTTCATGTACATGATAGGGAATGCGAAAGCGAGGTTGTTCTGCGACATATAAGAGAACGAGAGTTCGTATTGGTCGATGGTGTCCTGTGAGAATTGCCAGCAAGGGCCACTTGTTCTGATATAAGACACAGGAATGAATGGGAAGTTGTGCGGCTCTTTAGATACGAGGGAATATCCGTCAAGTCCGAATTTATTTTTGATTTTGTTGATTGTGCCAGCTACGCCCGAATAGTTTTCCTTGAATCGGTAAATATATGTATCGTCCCACACTTCGGCCCAATGCACCATTATGTTGCCTTCTTCGTCCTCGTCATTGTATCTGCGCACGAACAAGTCCAGTTCTCCAGTGACGTTGTCGTAGTGAGGGAAGAGTGTGTCGCCATTAAGATAAGAGAGAACCTTCCAGCGGAAAGCTCCTTTGTGCATGTAGCCAACAAAAGCGGCGTCACCCGTGATTTTTGCAGAGCGTGCAGCCTCATACCATGCGATTTCCATGTCGTGCGTTTCCCACCCTCGTTGAAATTCGTAGAAGTTGGCATTGTCTGTTTCGGACGGATTGTCTGTTGAGAGCGAGAACTGAATGTCATTGCCACAAAGCGTAATGGTGTGTTTAAGAGCAATGACTTGCTGGAAAGAGAAAGCACATCTGATGACATACTCGATATAGACCTTCCCCGTTTCGGGGTCTTTCCTTACTCTGTCGGGGTAATAATGCCTATCGTATATTTTGTGTCCTGTGGGGTAGTATTCGCGCAGGAAGTCGTCTTGTGTGTAGATGTCAAACAAGTTCCGTCCGTCATTGACAGCCCTTGGCGAGAGGTCGGTGCTTGGAGCTGACAATACTGATTGTGTTGGCGACTCTGCCTTAATTCTGACAAAAGGCTTCTTTACGAGTAGTTGCTTTATAGAATCCATAGGTTTTTGCGTATCTTACGTTTAACAAGTTCAAATATCATTACCATAAACATTGCTTCAATGTAGTCGGGAGAATGTCCCACATACGTTTTCATTCGCTTTTTATTTATCAGTGTGAAGCTTCTGTCAGAAGAATCGGCATCTTGTCTGATGGCCTTTCTTTCCCTCAACAAGATTTGTTTCAGTGGCATTTTCTCAAATCCGTCACCATTATATTTCCTGTCAAGCAAAGTGGGGTTTATAGAGAGTTCGTCCGCTTTCAGCTTTGCCGCAAACATATATGCGCACTCCGATTTAAGATTACCGAATAGCGACTTTATCACAGTTCTTTCTTCGCTACATCTCGGAAGTGGTGCGGCCATGTTGTTGAAAGGCACTGCGCTCGGGAAGAAGCCCTTGAACACCTGTCCGAGTCCGTTCAAGTCATACGTCATGTTCTCCTCCATCACGCCCCATTCCTTCAGTTTGGCCTTGACAAGTTCCACTGCAAGTTTGGCATCGTTTCTGCACACGAAAACATCTTCAATATGCCAACCGTCCCAAAGCCACATGACGAGCGAGTCGCCACCTGTAAAAGCCACGTCGCATGACACCCTTTTGCGCCCCTGGTCCTCGATGTTTTGTGGCAGGCTGTAAAACCTTTCCATGCAAGTGCGTGAGATAATGTCGTCGCCACCAGCACGAATGTCCCAGTTGCCACTCAGGTCACGCCCACGCTGTTCCTCGTCCTGTTGTGCAAGGTTTGCGATATAGTTAGGGTCAGACGACAGCAATTTGATGTTCTCTTCGAGTTTGCCATAGATGAAGCAGACCGACTTGATGAACATGGTCAGTTTGTCAAATCCCAATTTCGCGTATGCAGGTTTCCATAGTCCGTCAATGGTCCTTTTACATTGCAGATAGACCTCGTCGGGTGTGTCGCCCCATATAATAGAGTTAGGCGTGTTCCCCTCCATGAAGCAATATCTGATAACCCCGTCGCGTTCGGGAATTGGGAATCCGTCGTCGCCAATCCACCAATCTATGAACTTTCTCACCCATGAGTCGGGGTCTGGGTTACACGTGCCATATACCCTGTTCCTTATGCCGTGTGCGTTTCGGTTGTCCGTCATGAGGTATTTGAACTTTTTGTACGGCATGTGCGTAATCTCGTCAATCCCAATGTATGCGTACTGCTTGCCTTGGTACTTTTTCTGAAAGTCGGAGAATGCCTGTGAGTAGATGCCAAAGTGCAGTTTGCCGCCAGCATGGAAATTCCACGTCATATCATCTTTAGAGCGGTTGTATTTCCCGTACTGCTCAAAAATCTTGTTCGACTCGTCGATAAGGTTTTCCAAATCGGGCTTCTCCTCACGCAGAATAACCGCATTAAAGTAAGGGTTGTAGACATCTTTCAGTGTTTCAATCAACAAGGCGAAAGAATTGTGCGTTACAATGAAATCATTCGTAAGATAGAGTCCTTCAACATTGCTGACAGAAATACATCTGCAAGGCTTATATCCTACGAACTCATAGCCAACAATTCTTTTTGTGGGAGAGGAAACTCCTCCATTAAACATTGTGCAGCGAGCCTTTCTCCTCGGCAAACGGAAAAGCCTTGTCTCGTCCTCCATTTTTATATACAAAACGTAAGAAGTTTTGCATTTGATGAACTCTCCGTCTGCGTTTTTATATCCGCAATTATCTTTTTCAGACAGCGTGACATAAGCACCAAGAGACCGCAGGATAAATGTAAGGTCGTCAGCCAGTTTTCTGCTCGTTGTAGAATAAGAGCAATGTCCTCTTTCGTCAATATACCCGTCGGTGTCCATCAATCCTTGCACAATGTCAAATCTCGTTTCTATTGTGCCATATTTATAGATGTCAGGTATAAACTTTTCATGAGAATACAACCCATAAAGTTTCAGTCCCTTCAAGTCGTCAATTAAATCCTTGTCACGATAAACGTACTCGTATGCTTTTGACGAAACCTTATGCACGTATTGATATGGAAGTCCTTCTTTTTCGACTTCATCAATCACGAACTTGTCCATTGACGTGACAGACGCGGCATTCCCTTTCTTCTCTGTGAAACAACCGTCGCCTACAAGTACACCAAGAATGTATGGTGTAATCTTTGTTGGCTTATATCTTCTGCCAGCAGGAAAGGATATTTTCTGCGGTTTGCATAAAGGAATCAATAAATTTTGCTTCACGCTCGACTGCGGCATATCCTTCTGCTTGTCAAGGAATTCCTTAATCATCTTGAAAGTCCAAAGCCTCCAATCAAACTCTTGGCCAAGATTATTGTTCTTCCTCAGTTTGCTTATAGAACAAGTCTTTTTAATGTTCCACAAGTGGTCGTCCGTGCATTCTGCGCTTGTGCCATCGGAGAAGATAAGCTTAAAGACCTCCCTGTTGCCAAGTTCGGTGATACAGATAACCTCTTGTGGGCTTCCGTAAATGCTGTTAACCTTGTCTCCGACTTTAAGGTCACCGAAACGCCTAAACCCATAAGGAGTCATTACCTGGTTGTCATAAGCCATGCCTTTTCCGCCGCCGCGAGAACCGCCAAAAATAGTTAAATCGGCGTGAGTTGCGAGGAATTTTTCTTGGCAGCCAGCTTGTGCAAATACGTTTTTGCTTGAAGTGCTGTCAGCCTCCTTGGCTCTCATTTGTTGAATAAACTCATAAGAGTAAATATTGTTGCCTTGTACAGTTTTGAAATCTTCTAACTCTTGCATATATATAAATATATGCGCAAAAATAGCCAAAATCAAACGTTGTATCAAATATTTATGCAAATTATTGCGCATATCGATGGATATTTATACATTTGCAAAAGACAAAATACACGTTCTAAATAGACAGATATGACAAAAGAAGAACTTTTGGAAAAGCTAATTGCTAAAGTTGGAAAAACCAGCCTTAGTGAGCGAACGCTAAGTGCTTATGCAGAGAACACGTTGAAATTAGTGGGTGACGACTCAAAAGTAGATGACGCGTTCTTGGAAGCCCATGCCTCGATATTGAAAACGATGGAGGGGCAGTTAAGCCATGAAATATCAAGCGGCATTGAGAAATGGAAAGAGGGTAATAACCTGAAGAAAGAGGGTAATAACCTAAAGAAAGAGGGCGGTGAAGATGGCACCAATGAAATATTGGAGCTTATGAAGCAAATCCGCGAAGACAATGCTGCGTTGAAAGCAAGGCTTGACGAGGCGGACAAGAAGCAAGGCCAGAAAGATTACAAGGCAAAGCTTATGTCCGAGATGCGTTCAAAAGGTGCAGAGAACGAATACATCTTGAAACAGACCATTGGTCAGAAAGAATTTGACACAGCGAAGTCCGTAGAAGATGCTGTTGAAGAAAGCCTAAAGGCTTATGATGCGAATTACAAGTCATGCTTTGGTGACGGAGCTACGCCGCGCGGCAATTCAGGCAATGGCACTGATGGCAACGACACTGGCAGCAAGGCCCTTGACGCATTCTTTGACAGAAAAGCAGCAGAGGGAAAATTCCCGAAAGCAGAGTAGTAACTTAATATTATTTAACACTATGAGTAGCTTTAATACTTTCGGTTCGTCCAAGAAAGAGTTTGGTAGCGGCAAGAATGTATGGTACGAAGTGACAGGCAAATGGCCTGGTGGTGGTAGCGTGACCAACCTGTCGGATTTTGATGAGAATGACGTTATTCCAGCAGGTTCGATGGTTGTGTTTGACCATGCGAAGCATCAGGCAAAGATTGTAAAGGCGACAGATGTAAAGACTGCCACAAACACAGGTGGCACGGTAGAGCCAAAGACCATCAATGGTTTGCTTGAAAACGACATTTGGGTAGAAAAGGGTACGACCTATGCAACTGCCACCGTTGTATATGGCGGCAAGATTTATGCAGACCGCCTTGCCGAAGAAGTGCCTTCGGAGGTGTGGGCCGTACTTCCCGAGATACACGCTATCAAAGAAAAATAACAAAAACAGGATAATCTTATGAATACAAGACCAGGTAATTATTACGAGTTGCTTGCCTTTGGCCTTGGTGACGTGACTTTTCAGCAGTTTGTTGACAGGTTCAAGACCAAGTACAACAAGGAGCAGGCCGACGGCTTTGCATGGGACCCCGAGGTGCAGTTGGACTACACCTACGAGCAGCTTGAAGTTAATTTGGGCATTACCACGCTGCCTACCTATGTAGACTCGGAGAGTGATGCTTATGACCGCAGTCTTGGCGGTTTCGTTATTGGGTCAAATAAAATTCCGACTCAGAAAGCGCGTTATGCGATGAACCGCAAGATATTGCGTGAGCGCATGCTTGCTGTGAAGAAATTTGGCCAAGCCGCTTTGACAGGCGAGTCGCGCGACGCCATTCTGAACTTGATGTTTGAGAGTACAGACCAGTTGCTCCAAGCCAATGTGAATGCGCGCGCCCACCAGCGTATGCGCATTTGCTCGACAGGCAAGTTCACCATTGACGCAGAGAACAACCCCCAAGGTTTGACAGGTTTGACCTTTGACTTTGGTATTCCAGCCGAGAACATGGACGAGCTGAAGACCACCGAGCGTTGGTGGACAAAGAGCGAGCATGTGCAGGCAAATGAGGGTGCTGCGTCAGACCCATTGCAGTATTTGAAGAACAAGGTCAAGATGATGCGCAAGAATGGTTATCCAGCAGGTCACTTTGAGATGTCGCAAGACTTGTTCGACGACTTGCTGACACACTCAAAGGTTTTGAAGCGCATTGGTTTGGCCTTGAACCCCATGGTGACAGACGAGAGTGCCATTGTAGCTGCAAAGAACCTGACAGATGACGTGTTGAAGTCGCAGATTGAGCGCATTATTGGCTGCAAGATTGTGACCCGCGACAGTGTGGCTGCCGTTGACAAGTATGACGCAGACAGCAAGTCGTTGAAGCCCGTGTCGATTGAGAACTTTGCCCCCTGCAATGTGTCGTTCGTTCCCGACGGACAGATTGGTACAATCAAGTCGGTACAGCAGTTGACGATGGACGACCCTGCCGAGCGCGTGGCATGGTTTGACGGCAACCGCACATTGCTCACCCAAAGATACAACTCTGCGACAAAGACAATGTACGTGCAGAGCGAGACATCGATTTTGCTTGTGCCGCAGATGCCGCGCTATATGCAAATTTACACAGTGACAGCATAGTTATGACGACGATAGAAGAATACTTACATGGCGTGGTAGGCTTTGAGGTTAAAGATAATGCCATAACGAGCATATTGATAGACCGCGAAGTAGCACCCGAAACAGATGTTTCGACGCTTGACAAGCGCACAAAGGATTTGTGTCGGGCGGACCTGTACATGTGGTGTGCTTCGACTCCGAGTGTGCAAGGTTCAGTTGAGGACGCAGACGGTGTGTGGAAGCACAAGGAAGGCGGCACTCAGAGTTCGGCTTTTGACAAGCGTAATCTCCGCCAGATGGCCAATGACATATACAAGTTGTATGGCGAGAACACGACATCGAGCAAGGTGGTGGTCAAGAGTTGGGGCATTGCACGCAGATAGAGAATAAGAAATGTATGAAGCAGGTAAGGTATTACATAAAGGATATATTAGAAATGTTGTGCGTAAAATTGAGCGACGCGAAAGTTGGAGCTTGCACCTACGCAGAGCATCGCCCTATCGGTATAGGCGAGCAGAAAGACAGTATATCAGTTGCAAGCCTGCCTGTGGAAATACAGAACCAGGGGGCTTATCAGAACACAGAAGTAAGGTTTGACCTGATTGTAAGGAACAGAGAGGGCGGCATATCGGCGACCGACGAGTTGCAAGAGATGCTGGACAACCTTTTGGGCCTATTCCCGATAGTAGAAGAAAGATATTCGATAACGAGTCCGAGGCTTTTGTTTAAGGGAGATGATGGAAACGGCTTTACGGTGTGGGTTGTACAAGCTCACATGGTGATAAACACAACAGACAGATTATGGCAGTAGAAAATCCGAGGTGGCCTCACACCTGCAAGGTGTACAGAATGCGAGGTGTGTCGAATTTCAGCAAGGGCGAGCAAGAGATAATCTACGAAGGTCCTTGCAGGAAATACGGCAACACATCAATCCGAACCTTTACAGGGAACGATGGTGTGCAGCGTGCAGACTATGCGCTTTCGATACCAGGGCAGATAAGAGGTATTTCGACAGGTGTGTTGATTGACGTGGAAGACCTTGTCGGCACTATTTGCGGTGCGATAGCCACGGACTCATACCCTACGAACTTGGGTACTACTGTGTACTTCTGTCTTCCGAAAAATTAGAAGAAGCATGAGTTGCCAATCAGATAATCTGTCAGTGTTCAGAGACGGAATGAAGCGTGCGCATGACAAGCTCTTTCAGTCGATGATAAGATGCCTTTATAATTGCGGCATATTATTGATTTCGTATGCTATTGAGCGGAAGGAATGGACAGGTTTCACAGGTAATGCTCAAACCTCGTTTACGATAGGCATTTACAACAATGGTGTGCTGCAAGAGTATGCCAATGGCGAGATGGTGGCAGGTCGCAAGGCTTTAGGCAAGAAGATACGTTTAGGCAAGCGTGTATATTTGAAGCGTCCTTTTGAGGGCCGTCCGCGTGCGGTGAAAGGCAAGGTGGACGCGACAAATGAATATGCGACCAAGACAGCCCTGACCTTTTTGAAGTCGTTCAAGGCCATCAGCAAAGGCTTGTCGATGGTAATGACTATTGGTGTGGAGTATTACATGTTTTTGGAAGGTGGTGATGCGAGCGTGTTAACCAATGCGTACAACAAGACCCCCTCGATGCTTAACAAGATTGTTTGGAAAAGAATCAGAGTATAAACTTTTAATAATAAACATTATGGCTTTAACAGTAAAAAAGAATATTGACAATCTTGGTACGATATTCTCGAGCGTAAATCAAGTTTTCTTCAAGGCTTGCGAGTTGAAAGCTGCAGACCTAAAATCCGCGCTTACGGTAGACCTTGAGTTGCCAATTATTGAGGATAGCGTAGGATTCAACACTGGCGAACCTGACGTGACCCAAATCAAGCTCATTAACGGTAAGATTTGGTCGCAGAAGACAAAGAGAGGTGACTCAGACATTTCGTTTAATGTGGCAAGTATTGATGGCGCAGTTAACGACCTGCTTCTGAACAAGCAAAACTCAGATGCAATAAAATCTGGAGAAGGTGTACTCTCAGAAAAGACCGAAGATGCAACGGTTGTTTATGAGGGTGACGCATACGACCTCGACCCGAAGGTTGTGCTTGGTTCTCTCATTTTCAAGTCAGAGGACAAGTCGACTATCATTGTGTTGCCCTATGCTCACATTGTGTCAAGTTTTAACGCTTCAGATGGTGACAACCCTGCTTACTTCAAGGTGGTTGTGACACCTCGTCCAAGTTCGGAGGGCTACGAAATTCTGTTGTTAAAAAAAAAGTAGTTGAAGGAACGTCTGACGAAAAGAAAGTAACGGAAGGCACTAAAACGCGACAAACTAAGTTGTAAATCTTAGCCCGAATGGGGCGGCGCAAGTCTCCCTGTTTGGGCTAATTTTTTATTTGACAATATGGCTAAGGAAAAGATATTAGAGCAGCCCGACGAAGAGATGCAGTCACTGCAAAAAGCAGTGATGCACGACAAGGCCGATGTGGTGTATTTAAGAAAGAAGAAAATAAAGTTGCGCTGGATAAGAGGTTGCGTGAGAGACCTCATGACAGACATACTACTGAACGAGAGCAGTGAGTCGAAGGTGAGTGCCAAGTGCGCAGCGATAATAGTGCTCAACGGTTATTGGTCAATCAAGTTGTGGTATTGGCTTGTGTGGCGATGGTTCTACTATGTGAAGCAGTACACAGAAGAAGAGTATTCGCCCTTGATGATGATGTGTAAAAAAAAACTGGGTGCAGAGAATTACTTTCTGCTTACCACATTGATGATAGGGATAAAGGACACGATGATGGCGATGACGAGGAAGGAGACCGAACGTATCCTTCGCGAACAGAACCAGGTGCAGCGTGGTCTTTAGGCGAGAAGCACCCCGACTTGGTGGCGAGCAAGAGTTTCTTTTGGGGACTTATAAACGTGCCGATGTGGAACTACTACTATGGCATGACACTCGCTCAGATAGAATTGCTCACTTCGGACTGCCCGATAATAATATACAACACCAAGAAAGACAAGAAAGATGGTGCGAAGAAGCCTCGAGCTGGCGAAGTAAACGATGCCATGAGGCGTTGGAAGAACAAGTATGGAAAGAAAGGCAACAAGGTAAATTTAGACTTAAACGAATATAAATAATGGCAAATCTCGGAAATCTTTTTTATGAAGTACAGATAAAGGATAGCACTTCAGCAGGAATAAAATCTATTGAGGACAAGATACGGAAGCTGAATGTAGCCATATCACCCAAGATAGATGTTAATGGCTTGAACTCTGCACTAAGTGCTGTTTCGTCGAAGAAAGGAACGGAGCTAAAGTTGACAGTGAAGGCCGACACTAAAGCTATTGTTGCCGAAATAAACAGTGCTATTAGCAAGAATAAATTTACCGCAGCAGTAAAGGCCAACGTCTCGTCATTGGCTGCCGACATACAATCAGCCATAAACAAGGGTTCGTATGTGGCAAAGGTGTCGGTAGACACGTCGGGCATTAAGAAGGCTGTGCAGTCGGCAGTAGGAGAGACTATTAAGGTTAAGACAACGCAAGACACGGGCAAGAAAAGCCAGCGCAGTGAGCCAGCTGCGCAGCCTGTGAGGCAGGGTGCGAAAACGGGTGCGAATGCGGCCTATTTGTCGGGAAACAGAAGTGAGAAGGTTGTAGTCAGAAGTGGGTGGATTCCAAATATTAAATTCCCACATAATGGTATTTATACACCACAGCGACAGGGGAAAAACATTGCGGCTCTTAGAAAGGAGGAGAAAGAGATAGCGGAGATGCAACGCTATGTGAACAGTTTGAAAGGCCGTAATCGCGCCAACATGCAGGCGATGCTTGACAAACGTATTGCTGCGGTAAACAGCATGAAAAGTTCTATCGGGCAGCAGCATTTTGTAGAAGGTTTCAGGCAAATGCTTAAAAACCCCTATCGCGTGATGACGGTCAGAAATTTGCCAGAGAAAGGCTCTGAACGTTACAATGCGTGGGTGAAGGAAAGGGCCATACAACGGGCAAATAGAGGGGCTGACATAAAGGAAGCTTTCAAGAATGAAGAAGCGTTGGCCAAGGCGAAAGAGACTCTGGCCAAGATAAGCGCATATACTTCAAAGGGCGGACAGTTGTCCCCCGAGTTGAAAAGTGCGCAGTCTGCACTCAACCGTTACGTACAGACATTGGAAAATTCCAAGAAGGTTGAGAATAAGGAAACTCGCGCTCCACTGCTTTACAACCAGATAAGCAGAGCATCTTCAGTAGCCACTACGCAGATAAAGACATTGAATGCGGAAATGGCTAAGCAAGCGCGTGAGGCGGCGAAGCAAGCAACAGAGCAGAAACGTTCCGCGGCGAAACAAGAACGTGAGGCGGCGAGACAAGCAGCAGAGCAAAGTCGTGCGGCAGCAAGGAAAGCTCGTGCGGCAGCGATACAAGAACGTGCAGCAAATACAACTCTTTCGGGAGGCTGGAAGGAGAAGGTCGTAACCAGAAGTGGGTGGGTTTCAAATATCAAATTCCCTAAGAATGGTTTTTATGCACCACAGGAACAAGGCAGAAACACAGCGGCTCTTAATAAAGAGGCTAAAGAAATAGCGGAGATGCAACGCTATGTGAACAGCATGAAGGGGCGCAAGCGTGCCAATATGCAGGCAATGCTTGACAGACGCATGGCGATAGTAAACAGCATGAAGGATTCTATAAAAAGAGAAAACGAGCAACAACGTTTCGTTGACGGAATCAGACAGATGCTGAAAAATCCATACCGTGTGATGACGGTAAGGAATTTGCCCGAGAAAGGTTCTGCACGCTATAATGCTTTGGAAAAGGAAAGGGCTGTACAACGTGCGAGCAGAGAATCGGATATTAAGAATGCCTTTAAGAATGCAGACGCACTGGCCAAGGCGAGAGAAACCTTGGCCAAGATAAGCGCGTACACTTCAAAGGGTGGTCAGCTGTCGCCAGAGTTGAAGAATGCGCAGTCAGCACTTAGCCGTTATGTGCAGACATTGGAAAACGCCAAAAGGGTTGAGAACAAGGAGACGCGTGCGCCACTGCTTTACAATCAGATAAACAAGGCAGCTGCGTCGGCCACCACACAGATAAAGGCGTTGAATGCGGAAAATGCCAAGCAAGCGCGTGTGGCAGCGGCTAACAGGGCCGCGTTGCGTGTGCCATTGCAAAAGAGTTCAGAGCCATTGTCGAGTGCTATTGGCTACATACGCAATGTGAACCGCAGTTTTCCGATTGGCAGTGCGGCAAGAGATAATGCTTACAACACGCTAAAGCCGCTGATAGCAGACGTGCAAAGATACAGGCACGAGATAAGGTCGAATGCGATAAATGGCACAAAGGCCGACCCTGCGACACTCAGCAAGTTGAACAGTGCAGTAGATGCGCTGAATGCCAAGATGCGTCAGATAGACAAGGTGGCATCGAACATAAAATTGAGCAAGCTGAATGCTGGCGGATATGCGAGAGACCTGCGCAACATTGTAAGCGAGATGCAGAATGTTGGCAGCAGAGGCGGCTGGCTCCGTGACCAGTTGCAGAACATATTCTCAATATATGGCGCAAAGCAGTTTTTGGACAATCTGATACAGATAGGTGGCGAGTTTGAAAAGCAGAAGATTGCGCTCGGAGCTTTGTTCGGCAGCAAATTGAAGGCCGATACGATGTATTCAAAGATACAGAACCTTGCAGTGCAATCGCCCTTTACCTTTGGTGAACTGACGAATTTCACGAAGCAACTTGCATCATTCGGATTTGAATATAAAGACATATACGACACGACAAAGCGGCTGGCAGACTTGTCGGCAGGTATCGGTGTGGACATGGGCCGTGTAATCCTTGCCTACGGCCAGGTGTTTACTGCAAAGTTCTTGAAAGGCCCTGAGTTGCGCCAATTTACGGAGGCAGGTATACCCCTTGTGCAAGAGTTGGCCAACAAATACACCAAGGAGAGAGGCCAGCAAATATCGGCAGGCGATGTGTATAACATGGTGTCGGAAAAGCAAGTGCGCTTTGAAGATGTAAAGGAGATAATAGACAAGTACACGAGCGAGGGCGGCAAGTTTTATAAGATGCAGGAGAAGCTTAGCGACAGCGTAGCTGGCAAGTGGTCGAACCTGAAAGATAGTATAGAGATAGCCTACTCGGAATTAGAGACATCGAACAAGGGTGTGTTGAAAGGTGCAATTTCCTTGCTGACGAAAGCGATATTAAACTGGAAATTGTACGGAAACGTGATAATTGGTGCGGTCGCAGCATACGGTTTGCTCGCGGCCAAGGGGCGTGTGGCTGCATTTATGAGCCAGCGTGCGGCTTCGACTTCGGCCATGATAAACCAGCAGACCATGGCTGTTAGAGCACAGACTGAGGCGTATAACGAGCTTGTTGTTGCGATGAACAAGAAGAATGTCAGTCAGGGCTTTTACAGAGCAGATGGCTCGTGGTACAGTGGCATGACGCACAGAGAGCGGAGAGCGGCTGGCCGAGAGGCTCGCAGACTGATACTGAAAGGCCAGAGTGCCGCCAACCTCACCCCCTTGTATATGGGCGCGCCGCAAGTAGACCCCACGACAGGGAAGCGGATAATAAGTGCTAAAGACAAGGATTGGTTAAATACCTATATACGCCCCGCTGAAGGAATTAACCGTAAGATGGCTATATTAAACAGGCATTTCGTCCAGCTGCCAAACAACCTTAAAAAGTGTGGTATTGGATTCAGAATGATTGGTTTAAGGGCAAAAATGGCATTCCTGTCAATAAAGAACACTGCATGGATGGCAGCTTCTTCCATCAAAGCGATGATTGCTTCGATGTGGCCGATGATTGCCTTGACAACAGCGTTTAGCTTGTGGGCGGACTCCAAGGAGGACAAGAACATGCGTGAAGACCACGCGAAAGACAGCATGGAGGGCTTCAAGCAGGCTTACAAGGAATTGACAGAATTTATTGCGGCGAATCCTATTAAAATAGCGATAGACACGGGTAATGAGACGCAAATAGCAGACCTTGTGAAAGCCTACACCGAGCAGTTGCGCAACTCGCCCATTAACGTAGATTTTGCCTTGAACCATGCGGACAGTATAACAGACATGGCGAAAAGGTTGGAATACTTGAAGGAGAAAGCTGAACAAGCCGCCGCGGCTGCGAACAAGGTAAAGCTGAATGCGGCTTCGGTGTCGGACGCGATAGACGACGAGACAGACGACTGGGGTTATGATGACCAGCTGTATCAGAACGTGAAGGATTACGTACAATCGCTGCGAGATGTGGAGAAAGAGTCGGCAAAGGTGTCGCAAGACGACATGGACGAATATCTTAAAAAAATTGATAAGAGTTGGGACAGATTGCTGGCTGGCAACAAGACGAAGCAATATAGGAAGGATTTGTTGGATTTGGCGAACACTCTTGATTTTTATAAGCGTATTGGTGATTCAAAGGGGTTCGTAAAAGCATTGATGGCTAATAAAGAGAAGTACGGAGATTCAAGTGTTGCTTCTATGCTTGGATATGGGACAGGTCTTATAGACCTTAAAGGAACTATCGAAACGAGCGAGGAACAATATCAGGAGTTTGCTTCAGACATGGCCTCGGCATCAGCTGTCATAATGGAGCAGTTAAACTCCGATGCGAGTGCTGTTGTGACCGAGACCTTGAAAAACGGGCAAAAGGTGACCGCATTGACCGATGCTGGGCACATGCAGATGGTGTCGTACATACAGGATTATGCGAACCTTCATAAACTTGGTGCGGAGGAGACACAGGCCATGATAGCTGAAATGGAAAGCAGGTATAGGGCCTCGAGTGATGCGACATGGCAGCAGCAAAGCACAGCGATGGACGCGCTGATAGACTTGATGCAGGACAAGACAAAGAAGCTCTTTGAGGGGAAAGACCTGTCGAAGGGTTTCAGCCAGTCGCAAAAGGAAGCCATAAACAGAATGATAGACGAGCTTCCGCAACAATTTGACGGTTACAAGGCTAAGCTGCGACAGATGTGTAATGCTGCATCGAGCGAGTTGATGATTAGGATTGGTATACAGTTCAATATGCTGAACACGCCACAGACAGCAGTAAAAAGTACTGCGCAAGAGACTTATGACACGGCCTTTCCACTATGGAAAACTACCGAAAAGGACTACTCGTTTCTGAGGCCGACAGACCCTGCAATGAGCACAGACGAAATGATAAAAGGCTGGCAGTCCAGTTTGGAAAGCGACACGGAAAAATTAAGGGTTCTGAAAAAAACAAAAGCGAAGAATGCAAGGCTAAACAATGAGATAAAGGTTATTGAAAACCGTATTGCGAAAGAGAAAGAGGCTCTTAGAAGAGTAAATCCTTGGGCATTGTCGGAGACAGAAGCAAAATTAAACAAGAAAGACAACCAGGCTGCGGAAAAAGCGCGAAGAGCCAGGGAAAAGCGACAAAGAGAAGAAGAGAAGCAGCTAAGAGAATATGAGAAAAAGAAGCAAGAAGAATACAACCAGCTGAAGCGTGTGAAAGACGTGTTTGAGAAGCTTCGTGACTTGTATGGCGACGTGGGTGCTTTGAATAAAATCAAGGATAGCGGTCTGTTCAAGAAAGATTTCATACCCGATGCCGCAAAGACCCGAGAGGAATTTGTGGCAGCCTATAAGAAGATGCTTGTGAAGCTGAAGGGCAGCATAAAGCCTAAAAGCGACGCACTGAAAAAGCTGATAGACGAAATAGAGCGAGAAAAATTTGACATATCGTTCCAAGTGGACAAGGACAAGCTTGACGAGCAAGTGAAGACCTTGGAGGCTACCTTGGAGAGGATTGGCGATGCTTGGTCAAGGTTCAAGACGCTGCAAGAAGGTGGGTTTACGAAAGAACTCGCTGGAAGGTTTGCGTTCGGTCAAGACTACGGCCATTATGACCATGCGAACATGGCGGACGATATGTATGAGAGATTGGGGTTTGTCATGTCTCACAATACGCCTTCGGGTGTGGAAGAATGGGACGATGTGTTAAGAATGAACACGGAAGAGATAAAGAAGGCGTATGGGTACAATGCCGAGGCATACAGTCCTGTGCTGAAATATGTGGAGGCTTATCAGAAGGCCAACAAGGAAATAAAGAGTGAGAATGACAAGCTGTTTACGGATTTGTATAAGAGTTCGAGAGACTATGCCGAAAAGGTAAATGCGGTAGAGAAAAAGAAACAGAAAGATGTTGCAACTATTCGTGAGCAAGGACGAGGGTATAATGAATTAAAAGCGCAATATGACGAGACAAAGACAAATCTTGATTTTGCAAGAGAACGACTTGATTTTTTGATTATTCGGAAGAATGAAGATGGAATTAAGAAGCAGCAATCGTATATAGCGAAGCTTGAAGCCAGATTTGCGAAGCTAAATGAGAAAATGGGAGAGAAGCTTCCGCCAGACGTGGTAGAGCGGCTTGTTGGCGAGCGTAACAAGCAGGCCCTTGAAGAACTTGGCAAATTGGAATGGGAAGAATTTCAGAAGGGCAGCAACTACATGATGTTCTTCCAGGCCGTGCTGTCAATGTCGGAACAGACCATGCAATCGGTGTACAGTACGATAAAGGGCTATTTGGACAAGGCGTTTCAAGATGGCAAGATGTCGGCAAAGGACTATTACGACAACTTGCAGAAGCTTGACGAGCAGAAGGAGAAGAAGGAGAACGACACGACTAAGGGCCGCAAGACTTTCCTTGAAGGCAGAAAGGGTGCAGCGCAATGGGTGGTAGACCACTACAAGGACGCCTACGAGAGCAAGATGGTAGCCTATAAAAATGCTTCGACTGCAAGGAAGGACTATGAACTTAAGAATGGCGACAAGATTAAAAGCGGTTACTCATATCACGGAATGGCACTTAGGGGTTTCAAGTTCGACGAGAAGCGCAGAAAGGTGGAAATGGAAGCCGCCAAGACCGACTTGGAAGCAGCCAAGAAGCATTTGAAAAAGATTGAGGAAACCTCGCAGACCATAGGCAAGATACAGAGTGACATGGGCAGCCTTGGCAGCATAACAGGCTCGTGGATGAAGATGACCGAAGGCAGTGTGGTAAACGGACAGTCGTCGAAAGCATACAAGGTTGCGAGTGGTGCAAATGCGGCTGTTGCGGTGGCGCAAGACATGCTTAAGGCTGCCGATAGCTTCAATAATGGAGACATTGCAGATGGTGCAGCGGCCATGGCACAGGCAATGGGAGAAGCTTCTGGGATTCTTCGTGATAATACTGGCCATAGAGCAGAAAGGCGAGTGTCTGAATCGAATACAGCAGGAAATTTAGCGACTTCTATCGGAAAAAGGGTTAATAAATATGGAGCTTATACGAGTATTCAAGATTTTGTAGCAAGTTACGAGAAGAACAATGTTGGAAGTTTCAAAAATGTTAATAATGTAATAAAAGGCATAAGAGAGAATGATGGACAAGGGATAATAAACTCAATGGCCAATGAAAATAGCAAGGAGGCACTAAGAAAAGAGGGCTTTGACAAAACTAAGAATATATCTGCATTGGGAGCACAATATGCAGCGATGGTTAAGCAAAGAGACCTCCTTCAGAGCGCAGCTAACTCAGAAAAGCACGGTAAAAGTGGTGATGCTCAAAGAGCTTCGGATTATGAAGCTCAGGCGGCAGAACTCAATGACCAGATTAACGAGTTCAAATCGAATGTGCTTAAAGAAATATACGGCATTGATTTGACGAGTTTTTCTAACAGTTTGTCATCTGCCTTGGTTGATGCCTTCAAGAATGGGCAAGACGCGGCAGAGGCGTTTGCGAACAGCGTGAACAATTTGCTTGATACCATTGTAAAGAATGTGATTTCGCAAGCTATTATCATGCCAGAGGTGGAGAAGCTGATGAAGCAGATAGAGGACACCTACGACTTGAACGACCCAGACTCTATTGACAATGTAATAGACATAATTTCGGAATGGAGCGACAAGATAGGAACGAAGATTGTAGAAAACGGCGAAAAGATATATAAAGGCGTAGATAATCGCACTGGAGGCAAATTAAGTGCTAACGGCAGTTCTTCGTCAATGTCGTCGTCAATCAAGGGTTTGACAGAAGAGACAGGTTCGCTGCTTGCGTCGTACATCAACGCCATTCGCGCAGATGTGAGCATGAGCAGAGATATGCTTAAACAGGTGGTAGAGGTAGCCTTTCCGCAGATGAATGTGCTTGCAGAGCAGCAGCTGAAGCAGCTTAATGCCATTGTGCAACAAGCGAAGCTGATAGAAGCTAATACACGCTCGAACGCTGAGGCTGCAAAGAACATACAATCGGCCTTGAACAGTGTGCTGACATTGGGTAATGGTGGCAAGGCCGTTCGCATTAAGACATAAAAAAAGCCCAGGCTAAAAGCCTGGGCTACTATTAACCAAAAAAACCAATAAATTTTGGTGTCAATGAAGATTGACGCTACAAAAGTACTACTTTATTTTTTGAAATATGGATTATACGAAAGGATTTAAGACCGCAAACGGCAAAATAGGGCTTGACGCTCGAGAAAGAGCTATGGCCGACTTGACTTTGATGGGCTGGAAAGAGCAAGATGCCTATGTGCTGATATACGGCCCTGGTGCTGCATATAGTGACGAATGGCACAAGCAAAAAATGAAAGAGATAGTAGACAGAGAGGTTTTTGCCAACTACATAATGAAAGCCAAGAAGAAGGCCGACAAGGAGGCGAGCAAGGCTGTGGATAATGCCATACAGGAAGAATTTGACAGCATAGATGCCGCCCGACAGATGAGCAAGGAAGATGTGATGAGCGAACTTGTGCGTATAGCTTTCAAGATGCCAGCGAATGACCCGAAGCGTGCAGACATATTGATGAAATATGCCGACCTTACTCAGATGAAAAAAGACGAGGTGGACAAGGAAGAAAAGACTGTGCACACCTACTTGCCGCTGACGTGTAAGGACTGCCCACTTTACGTGAAGCACAAGCGCAGGTAGAATGGTTGAAGTGTGGAACTCGGTGGTAGCAGGCCACCGAGTTCCTTGTATGATGATTTAGACCCTCAGAGCACCAGTGGGACACCAAGAAGTGCCGTACTTTTTATCAATCATGGCGAGATATTTCTCTATATTGCCATTCAGGTTTTCCCACTCGTCATATATTCTCTCGGATTCTTCCGCGATTTTTTGCTCTCTCTCGTCATCATCATCGGGGAACTGTACAGTCTCGAACAGCAAATCAAGGTCGTCTATATCGATGTAAGCCATTGTCTCTGATAGACAGTGAGACAAATCGTCCAATCCGCATACGGGTGGCAGCCCCGACATCTTTATCTCTTCGTTTGTTAACGCGAGTGTTTCGCCTATCTTGTCATAAGAGCCGTCGCACACGAGTCTATCTATGTTGCAGTGCATCTCGTGGCGTTGTGCTGCAAGTTCGCTGATAAGTTCGGCCTGTTTCTCTGTCATGCCATTCTGCACTGCAATTTCTTCGTTACTGATATTGCGTGCTGCTGCCGACTCTCTCCTGTAATCGTACTGTGCCTTATTTAAGTATGCCATAATAGTTGCCCGTCATGCCGATAGCGCAGCGTTTGTTACTTAATCTATTGCTTCGTCAAGAGTCCACTCTGACTTGTTGAAGCTCTCTTTTCCGATGTGGTAGAATTTCTCATCTTCCACGACATTGTGCCCTTTATATTCGTATACTTTTGCATACTCATTAAGGTAGCTTTCAAAGAAAGATGATGCGGTGTCATAATCTTCGTTCAGGTCGTCACAGGCAGAGTCGTCATAGATGACCTCATTGTTTTTCATTAGGCGGTAATAACCGCTGATACTCATTTCGATGTTGTACCCTAATTGGGTGATAATATTATCGTTCATGTTTGCAGGTTTTGATATTAGCAGAATGTTTCAAATTCCTCTTTTGTTGTTTCTTCAAACACATCTCTGCTTTCATCTTCAAAGAATGGGCATGTGCGATTGATGTAGATTTCTTCTCCGTCCTCACCTACGAAAAGGAAGGCATCTTCGTATGGACGATTTGGGTACGACTGCTGTATGCAGCATGGTGCTTGGTATACCTTGCCATGTAAAACCTCATCGTCTGTGATGCAGATTTCGTCACGATTGATGCCGTGTTCGACATCGACGAATTGCTGCAAGATGTCTGATGGGATTTCGTTAAGTTTGCGAACGGGTATTTTATCTTCGCCAAAGTCGGTATTCATATAGATTGTTTCGTCGTCTTCGTCGCCTGGTTCGACTTTTTCGTACATGTCCTCTAACCAGGCATCAGAATAGTTGAGTTGTTCGTTGGGGTGACAAAGCTGGCCGTAGTCATCTTTGATATATATGTCCCAATCGCAGAGTTGAGAGCCGAATGCACCACAATAGATTTCGCTGTGTTTGCAAAGCAATATGCCATCTTCGCGTTTTACGAGTGTGTCAAAGACCTTTGATAAAGATAAATTGGTAGTCATAATTTCTGATTTTTAGTGATAAAATTGATTTGATTGATACAACTTGTAGAAATTATGCTTACCTTTGCGCAGTCAACCCTATCAAGGGTTGAGGATTGAAACGCTCTAATGAGCATAATTTCTACTATTGTAGATAAAGAGTCGAGAGTTAAATCTCGTGGTAAGCCCCACCCCGTGACGGTGGGGCTTTTTTAAGTGCCAGCATGGTTCACCGTCCAAAATCTATTTGTATCAATAGGCTTACTAAACTGACGCTGCAAAAATGGAGTTTTCTTTATAAAAGCTTCAATTTCTTCAATGGTGTGCGCCCCCTCCCAGAATAGAGATGTAAAACTTCCGCATCTTCCATCATCTACCGACCATGGTTTGAGATACAGTGTCCACTCTGTGCCCAGAAAATAGCCACGGAAAAAAGTATATTTTTTTATTGCTAAATCGGACAAGGTGCGTTCTAATTTTTCCCATGAATCGTGTTCTTGGTAAAGTGGCAAGATGTCCCCCTCTCGAACAGGAATGGGGACATAATCACGGCTCCCGTTTGTGCCGAAATAAAACATTAGTTGTCTGTCCATATTACACTATTTTACTGGTTCGATTTCTACAGCCCATGCAGGCTGCGTATAATCTTCGTATGCTACCGCGTAATAAGAACCGTCTACTCGGACTACTTCAAAATAGTAGTCAGTCTCGTGTGCAGATAGCCACTCTTTGTAGTCCTCTGAGCCAAGTTCCAAAAGGAACTCATAAATAGCTCCTTGGTCGTCTTGCTCTGATAAGGACTCGGCTTTTTCAAAATAGCGAGGCTCTACTACCTCATAGAGAGCTTCTTTTTCTTTAAGGTCTGATATTGACATGTTGTTTTGATTTTGTGGTTCAACAAAATTGTTCAAAATAGTCTTTAACTTCGGGAGAGAGGTTTCGTAGTCCGCAACAAATATATCCAGCTGTCATGTCGACAGAGGAATGTCCCATCATTTTGGAGATGGAGTAAAGGTCAGCCCCTCTAAGGTAGAGGTTTGTGGCGAAAGACCTGCGTGCAGTGTGTGATGACACAAAGCAACATTTGTTGGACGTGGAGAATTCGCCCCTCCTGTAAAGCGTGCATTCGGAGTCGATGCCCACACTTTGGCAAATATCCCGTAATATGCGGTTGAATGTGGTGTCTGCCATAGAAGTGTCTTTGATGGCAGACAAGTCGTCAATCAACCTGTTAACCATTGGTGCTATGGGGACAATAGCTTCGATGTGCGTCTTGATGGACACGTATCTTAAAAAGCCCTCCTGCGTGATATTTGCTTTAGAGAACTTCAAGAAGTCGGAGTGTCTTGCCCCTGTAAGGCAACCCAAGAGAAACATTGTTTTCACGATGCGCTCTTTTTCGGTTGTTGGGTTGTAGTTAGAAACCATTTTGATTTCGTCGTCGGAGAGGAATACTTGCTGAGAAGCCTCCTTTTTGACGTAGATGGAATCTTCCCAATTTTTGGGTAGCGTAATCTCATCTTCGTAGGTGCGCAAGACAGATTTTAGCATTGCGCACATAGTGCGTGCTGACGACTTGGCCATGACCGTCTTTAGAAAGTTGACATAGTCGTAAAGGTTAGACTTGGTCATGTTGCCCCAAGTAAAATCACACCCTGTGGAGGTTACGAACCTTTCTTTGGTTTTATCTGCATAGTTAGGGTATTTTTTCCTGTATGCTTCATAAAGGGTTGTTTTCATGAATTGGTTTTATTGGTAATAGTACCATCACTTGTAGCAATACAAGTGATGGTTTTTTTCTCGACAGGCGGTTTAGTCGGGCAGTTCGTCTTGGTCGAAAGTCAGTCCTTTCTTTTCGCAGTATTTCCGAAGTTTATTCTCGAAATATCCTGCGAATACCATCATGAGCAGTTTGTGCAAGCCATAGGCGAGCGGAATGCCGATGATGAGTACTGCAATATACCAGAGACCACCGAAAAAGAGAGTTGCAATAATAAGGATGCAAATAATAGTAATTATAGTCATGATGGTGTGTGTTATCTGTATTCGATGTTATACTTAGGCATTTCGTACCAATAGAACCTCTGGTGGAAGTAAATGGAGGCTACGTAAAGGACGATGGTAAGAAGTGCTGCATAGCCTGCTGAACCACCCCACTCACAGGCGGAGACGAGAAATACAGAGCCAATGCTGGCGAGAAAACAGATGGCGCATAGTGCGCCACAGATAATCATGCCATAAGCTATGGGCTTGATGTGCGAATTGATGTATTTGTCGAGTGTATTCCACCCCATGGATTCCTTAGATTTATCTGATAACAAAGTGTATTTTTTTCTCAGTTTGCTGATTTTACTTGGACCTAAAGGGCCATACTTAAAAACGTACTTAACGATTTCTTTTGCTGTCATGATTTATTGGTTTTAATTGGTTAAACATGGTTAGTGGCATGGAAGTAAATCCGCACCACTAATGATAGAATGAAAAATATTATCAGCGTTGTTCTTTATCTGTACTAATTGCAAATATAGTTGTTTTTGTAATACGGAGGGTGTGCGACAATGCCATTTTTGGCGTTGTACGTGATTTTAGTTGGTTTGAGATGCCCCAATGTGTCAACCAAATGCCACATTAGGAGAGATTTTAATAAGTAAGTCCGTCCATAATAGCTACTGAAATGGAAAGTAGCGAGTTGATGTCAGCGTCCTGTAATTCGTAGGCATAATCAATGATATATCCTTTCGCTTCAACACTTAATGCAGCGTTGTCTGTGCCGATACGGACACCCACAATGGTAATAGGCTCATTTGTGTGGACGTTGTAGCCTTGTATAGGATTGTTGAGGCGGAGAACTCCGTCGAAGTCAAGTTCTTTGCAATATTCATTGATAGATGAGATTGCGTCATTCCTTAACTTGTCTGTAAGTGTATTGCTGGCAATATTTTTATCCATTGCGTTGGTTTTTTTAAGTTGGTTTGTTGGTTTTGCAGGTGTGAGGAGAGTCGAACCCCTCGCGCTGCCTTGTATCAGCTCACCTTGTTGTCTGTTTCCATGCCGATTTGCATTAAGACCCGGTTAATTGACAGGTAGTCGAATTGCATGAGGTCTATGCTATAATATTCGTCAATTATAGCGGATAAAGTCCCTTTGTGTGTGATACCTACCCCGATGGCCTTGAATGTGAGATTGTTGACAATGTCGTGCAGTTTGACAGCTGTACGGAAATAGTAGGTGTTCCTTTCGCGATGTTGCAAGAGCGTTTCGATGGCGCACATGTCCTTGTCGGAGATGTCGTTAAGCATCTGACGATGTTCTTCGGATAGTTCTAATAAACTTTTCATGTTAATTGGTTTTAGTTGGGTTGTGAGGTATGCAGCACATAACAAAATTATGCTGCATTTTAATCACTCGTCTATTGATAGCGCCTCAATTATTTTGTTCAGATTTTGTAAATCGAAGTCATCTAAGTAGAACCAATAATTGTAGTCGCTATATACGTTTGCTATTCCTCTATTTACGGATATTCTTCGGATTACGAAAGTTTCCTTACTATGCCTTGTCATTAAGTGGCCGTAGTATTTTTTGAACTCGTAGTTATTGCCTTTGCTTGCGACATAATCAATAATAGTCTGTTTTGTCCTATGTAGAATTTTCAGATAGTCGCGATTGTTCAAACGGAGTGTCTTTAACAGAGTTTCTTTCATAATAATTGGTTTTTGTTGGTTTGTGTACCTGCCAAGTGTTTAGCGACTTGGCAGGATTGGATTACTTGCGTTTGATGTAGAGTTCAAAATCGTCTCCGCTCTCGTAGATGTTTTGTGCGTTTACGTATCGTCCGCAATCTCGGTCGCATTGCTCAAAATCTTCAGATGCCTCGTTTGTGAAGTAGAACTCGTAATCTTGACAATCGCGCACGTTGTATGCTCTGAATGCTTCGCAGCAATTACTTGCGAGCAAAATACCCTCGTCTTGCATTTTTTTGCAAAGTTGCTCGAACTGCTTTACAAGTTCCTCCTGTTCTCTTGTTAATTGAATGAGTGCATTACAACCTTTTATTGTGCGAGTTCCTTCCTCGTCGACAATTTCGTATTCGTTGTAAGAGAGGCATTCTTCTTTTGTTGGGTAGATGTGTTCTCTGTCGGGTAATTCGGTACTTGTGAATCGGTCATAATCGTAGTCGTATTTGACAACTTTTATGTCCGATACTTTTTGCGAAACAGGACAGCCATGCTGGAATGCCCAAACCACGTCACTTCCATACGAGGCAGCAAGACATTTGAACGGGTTGTTTGTGCTGCATGCAAGACGTTTTCCTCTTTCAAAATCGAGCCTTGACGCATAGACCTCGGTTTCTTCAATTTCGATAATTTTATCGCTGTCCACGACTTTTGCGTAGGTTCGTGCATGGACTGTTCCCATGGACTTGCTATCGCGTATGAAATGAGTTTCTACAAGTAGAACTTGTAGTAACTGAGCTTTTTCTTCGTCGAAGAAGAAAGCTTCATTAGTAGAGAAAATTTCGCATGAGTTTTCGTTGTAGGTCATCATAATTGGTTTGTTTTTAATTGGTTAATAAAAAGGTTTGTCGTGTGATGTTAAGACCACACGACAATAAAGTTCGTTGTTGAAAAATTACATTCCTTGCAAATGCGGCAGGCGTTGCAAGAAACGTTTCCGCGTGTTTCACGAATCAATTTTCCAGAGGTACTGGACATCTCCACCGCCTAAAGTAAGCGTTACGTCAGGCTCGACCATCAAGTCACTTTTTTTGAATGAGAAATAATACAGCGACCTTGGCTTTAGCTCGCCACTGATTATCTTCAATTCGCTTGATGACTTCATATAGGCTGAACCAGTGACCAAATCCCATCGAAGCAGGTCTTTCAAAAATTCTTTTGCTTTCATGTTGTTTTGCTTTATTGGTTTAATAGGTTATACAAAGTTTGCGTATCACCGACAAAAGTGATACGCAATAAGATTTCTTCATTTCATAAGATTAGCAAAATCAGATAGAAATAGCATCATCATTGAGTATACTCTCAACATATTTCACGATGCGTTCGTACTCTTTTCCGCTCATTTTGCTATCGGCATAGGCTTTCCTTATCAATTCTTCGCCAGTTCCATAGAAGTCACCAACTTTCCATTTGTTGTTGCTTCGTGTCCAAGTGAAGTAACGTCCGCTGCTCCACCAATTTTTGAATACTATGTAGTCACTTTGACCACTTATTTCAGCATCGCCATAGATTTCAGCATCTCCAAAGACTCCAGCATCTCCAAAGACTTTAGTATTGCCACAGACTTCAGCATTGTCACCTACATGAGCATTGTCACATATTTCAGAGTTGCCATAAACTTCAGCATTGCCCCATACACGAGCGCTGTCGCCTATTGTAGCTTCGCCAAAGACAGCAGCATAGCCATGTACGGCAGCATCTTCACAGACAATAGCATAGTCACAGACTTCAGCATAGCTAAAGACATAAGCATTGCCAAAGACAAAAGCATTGCCAAAGACTCGAGCTTTGTTATCGACTCGAGCTTTGCCATATACCTCGGCATCGCCATATACCTCAGCTTTGCTATATACCTTGGCATCTTCAAAGACTTTGGCTCTGTCAAATACCTTAGCATCTCCATAGACCCAACAATCGCCATTTTGTGAAAGGTTTTCTTCAGATTCTACAAATCCTCCTTTGTCGCCTTTTTTCACGTCAGCAAAGTCAATTAGTGCTACAATTCTATAAAGTGTAACACCAAGGGCAATAGTTGTTTCGTCAGTTAATTTGTACTTTTTCATTTTTGGATTGGTTTTAGGTGGTTGAAAATGGTTTGCCGTGTAGTTTTACGACCACACGGCAAATGTGCTTAAAGTCCCATTGATTTTGCAATATCTTGTACTTCTTTGATGGCGAAACGGGTGACACCCACTCGCTGAATAGTTTCCTTTATTTCCTTTTCCGTTATTTTGCGATATAAATCGAGCCTAACTCCGAAAGGTGCATTGTTTATTATGAGAGCGTACCTTTCATTTTCCGACATTATTTTGTCGCATTTGCGCAGCTTGCTGAAAACGAAATTAAGGCAAATGTTTCCTTTGTCACGAGGAATCATGCGTTGCAAAAGGCTGTCATAATTCAGCGTTTCGAGGTCGAATCTTTCGCCATTGAAAGGAGATGAGGCCACATACGCATAATAAACAGGCACTTTGTTTTTATTCTGTTTCATTGTAAATTGGTTTTAAGTGGTTGATAATACGTTTCCCCACGCCCGACAATGGACGTGGGGAATGTGGTTACTTACGCTTCATGCAGAGGTGGCAATCCAAGGAATATGCTGGAATGCTGATTCCTTGTAAGGAATCGTGTTCGCGTGACACTTCTTCAAAGCCTTCTCCTTCTTCGGGTTCGTCATAATCGCAGTCCCATTCTTTGACATTACGGAGGTTAAATGCTCTTATGTCGCCATCGTAGTCAGGCATCAACAATACATTGTTGTCTTTGAGTTGCTGAATTGTCTGTTTCAGCGTATCGAATAACGCCATTTGGTCGTTGTCGAGCATTACGAGTTTGTTGATGCCGACACGCTTTGTAACGCTGCCGTCGGCATGTTTTACGTCATACTCGTTGAAAGACAGGCATTCTTCTTTAGTACGGAAGATGTTCGTTTGTGGAATGTCTTCACAAGTCCAAGTTCTTTGTTCGTAATTGTAAACTACTCTCAAAGGTCTGATGTCTATTGTTACAGGTTCTCCGTCAACGAAAATCCATGCTTCGTCAATGCCACTGAATCCGTCGGGACGAATGTAGAAAGGCGAGCTACAAACTTCATAGCACGCTTTTTGTTCTTTTTCGTAATCCTCGACACTTTTATACATCAGTATAGGGATTTGAGTGTTGTGCTCTTTGCCGTCAGGACCTTGGAGAATGGTTGTTACTTCATACTCCTCGTCTTCAACACTTTGACGGGTGGCAATCAATTTCTTTATTGTCACTTCTGTAAGAGTTCCGTCAATCATCGTGAAACCTTTTGCGTCGCAGTAAATTTTCATAATTGGTTTTGTTTTAAGTGGTTAATAAAATTTATCGTTGCTTGGGCGTGTGCAAATACGCCCAAGCATTGTTATGCTACATGTCCGACAATGGTTTGCTGGATAATTTCGCCATTGTCATCGATTATGTAATCATCGAATTGGTCAGCGTATATTTCGGTGTAGTACTCCAAATTGTTGTAGTCTATATCCGTTTCGCTGTTAAATTCCTCATCGAGGATTAAATCCTTTAGCCTTTCGGCATAATACTCAAACAGGTTGCTCCATCGCAGTTTCAGGCAGTGCGACAATAGTTTGTCAGCCTTGTCTGACAGGCCGAAAATTCCTTTATACTCTACGAGTGAGTCCACAAACTTTTCGTAGTCAACGACATCGAGGAAGTTGTAATTATAGAAACATATGCTCCAATCTTTTAGGGAGTTGCTAAGGATTTCTAATTTTTCGCCTACCCAATCCATAGCGGATTGCTCTATGAGTTCGTAAAGCCTGTTTGACAGGGTTTCGTTATCCTCTATTACGTTGAGCAGTTCGCTTGTACTGAGTTCTGATAAATTTTTCATAATTGGTTTTGTTTTTAGTGGTTAAAAAGTTAGCTGTGCGACAATAAAGCCGCACAGCCTACTAAACACTACGCAGGTTGCTTTATGCAACCTTTTCAATCATAAGATTTTCAAGAAGGACGTATGCAGGGAATGCCTTTTTATCTTCCATTGTGGGGTCGATGTAGTAATAAAGTTCGTCCCGTTCTTCGTCTGTAAGGTCTTCGTCTATTTGTTCTTCTGTGGTATACAGCCCACAAAGGGCTTTTCCCTCGCAATACGCTAATACGCACTCTAATGCGTGTTCTTCGTTAAATGCGAAGACTTCAAACATGGCTACATTGTAGCCTGCACCTGTCCACAGGTACACTTTGAAGTTCTTGTCTCCGCATTCGCTGTTATTAACTACGTATGTCATAATATTTGGTTTTAATTGGTTTATAAATTGCAGGGTGCGCACTTTCGACAATGCGCACCCTGTTTTTAGTCATCTTCGTTTTCGTCGTCGTCCTCGATACCCAACCATTCTTTGATGGTATCAAATTCAAACCACATCAAGTCATTTAATGTGGTTGCGTCTATGCCATCGGGATATAAATCTTCGAGAATAAATTCAAGGTTGTCAAGTTGTTCCCCTGACAATTCTTTTGCGTTTTCTTCTGCGCCACACCAAAAATTAAACTCTCTCAGACTGTTGTCGCTAAAAATCTTCATTTTTATTGGTTTTAAGTAGTTAAACAATGTACCGACACACCTTGCAAGAGGTGTGTCGGTTTACTTACATCATTTCTTCGAGTTCGTTCTGAATCGACAATAAATCCAAGCCAGAGAATAAAGACTCCATCTTTTGGGAGTAATATTTGCAATCCTTGTACGTTCCTAATGCTTTTATAGAATCGGTTGAATAACCGAACTCGCTGCAAAAGTCCTCAAAAGTATTCTGTGCAGCGTATGAGTCCGACAATATGCAGTTTAGTGCGTTTTTATAGTCGGACTCGTCAAGTTTCTCTTTTGCGTTTCGCCAATCATTGTAAGATGTCCAATAACTGAAATATCTACATTTTCCGTCATACGATATTCTAACCATAAAACGGTAATGGTGGTTATATCTCGATTCATCTTCTGAAAACTGATAATCACCATCTACAAGACGTGAAGACATTTTTACCTGTCCGAAACTGAAATTTAATGTAGCTTTCATAATAATTGGTTTTAATGGGTTGATAAAAAGCTATCGCCTGCAAACCAAATTGCAGGCGACTCGTCTCATGGCATTTCTTCTTTTGCGCCATCATACAACTCTGGTATGAAGGCACTGAAAAATGGTATCAAACTCGCCACAATGGCGAGAATATTGCAGCATAGCAAACTGATTGCAAATGCTATAACCGAAATAATTAGTACTAAATCTTTCATATCATTGGTTTTTTGGTTTTCGTAGCATTCGGGTGCATCAAACACCCGAATACCTTTTAGTCCTCAATGATGTACGCAAAGGCGATTTTATCGCCTTTTGCGAACACTACATCGGCTTGACAACACAAAAAGCTGTCAATAGGCTTTTCCGTTACAAAAAAGATTGTTTGGTCGCAATAATTATTATGGCCACAAACGACCTCGAAATTTAATTCGCATGTCATTTTGCCAAAAGTTGAAACAAATCCGTTAACGCTGTTTTTTGTCACATAGTTGAGCATAGCAATAGCTTTCATAATTCTAAAATTTTATTGGTTAATAATCGCACGCGCGCACGCGGTCAAGCCCACGCACGTGTTATGTGTCAGGTGGTTAACCATTCCACCGCAAAAAAAATTACTCGTTTCTCTTTGTATTTCCGCTGTTTATCCGTTCATCGCCATAAAGGCACGGCCTAAAACCCCTACACGAGGGAAAAGTTTTGCCCTATTTTTACCATACGGCCCAAACTGGGCGCGTGTACTTTTGTTCCTTTCGGATTTTGTGTACAAAATAGGAAGGTATAAAGCCGTCAAAGTACCCGAATCAATTACAGATGCGTCCGTAATTATGTATTTAGATTCAACCTATATAAAACGGCCGTCAACGCACTAAAATAGCACGCGAATAGTTACGACGATTCAGCACGCACCCCGAACTATTTAAGCGAGTGCGTGCGCGCCTGTATACATTACAGGCAAACCAATATTTTTTTGTCCAATAAGTCAAAGAGCGAATTTGCCGTACCACCTTCATACAATTTGCCAAAGGTTGTGCATAAGTAGGTAGCCAACGCGGCTATTTATCCCACTTTGCACGCACTTTGTAAGCTATCAGCCAACGCGGCCAACTGCCAACAAATCGCGGTTTGTAGTCGTGCAGCGTGCATTTTGCACGCCTTTAAGCACTTTGTAAGTGCTTTAATATGTTGTGCCCTTACTCCGAATCGAACGGAATCCGTGTACCATAAAGGGCAAAAAATAGACCTCCCATTTTTGGGAGGTCTACAAATCAGGCGATTTTCAAAATGTTTACAGCGTTCGCCCTTGCAATTTCAGCGGGCAAACCGCATTTTACGAGTTCAGACACCATTTTTTCAAGTGCTTTTACACGCCTTTCGTTCGCTTTGTCTTCCTTTGCGGCGCGTGCCTCAAAGTGTTTTTGCCACCTTGTAGCATAGCTTTCTCGCTTTCTCTTTTCTTTGAGTAATTGCACGAGTAAATCAATATACTTTTGTGGTTGTCTGTCACATATAGTATAGCTTTTGTAAGTTATACCATCCGTGCGTTTTATTGATTCGCAAACTATCTCAGCGTTACCGCCGAAAGAGACGCAAAACCTACCAAACGAACTAAAACCGATTTTAGAGGGTTTTACGCCTAACTCGCAAAGAATCGCGTACAAATTAGACTCTTTATCTTTTGCTATCTCTCGGAGCGCCTTAAATACTTCTGTAGGTTTAGCAAAAAATTCGTTTAACTCGGTTATTGCACCTCTTTTGAGTGTGCATAAAGTCTTTACATTATCCATGATTTTGTAGTATTTAGTTTGTAAGTATATCAAAGAAACGGAAATAAAATACTACCTTTGCACGTGTCTTACACAGACAACTGCCAAAGTTGGTAGTTTTCCGTGCCTTTGGTGGTTGCAGCCACCAAAGGCACTTTTTTACTCCCAAAACTGCAATGTACAAGTACTTTGCAGCGGCCAACGCTTTGGCCTTTTATTTTATACCACAAAGATACAACTAAATAAATATACAACCAAATAAACAAGCAACTAATTTCTACGTATCTACGTGTTTAACGTTCTGTATATGATTTTAACCGTCCGTTAACACATACTTTCAGGCAAAACGGGACGGGAAAACAGACAGACAAAGAGACAAAGAGAGACAGACAGACAGACAGACAGACAGACAGACAGACGAAGAGAGCAAGCACAAGCACAAAGGTACGCGTATTTTAGCTGCGTTCTGGGTGTGTCGTGTTGTTTGTTGGTGTGCTTTGTGTTTGTCTGTTACGGACATTTGCGGCCCTCCACAAGCGACAAAGCGCGCTTTGTGCTATATTACGCGTATAATATAGCAAATATCTGACTATCAAGGCGTTACGACAATGCAAAACAGGGCAAAACATAGCAAAATACCCCATGCCACCCCCTTTTGTGCGGGCGTATCGAAAGAATGTCACCTCCCGTCTATTTTTTTTTAATTTTTCGTACCCTATATATTTCTATTCTCTCTTGTGTTTTGCGATTTTGTGATTTTCGGGAAAATCGTTCATTTTATAAAATAGTACACTCATAGTAAAAAACAACGAAATGTAAGTTGAGAAGCATATTAGTGTATGTTTTAGTGTATATGTCAAAATCTCTAAATCCTTGATATTTGGGCGTTTTGAATAAAATATGTATATTTGCATAGTTATCCATTGGTTATGTTTTAGCTTGCAAGGAAAGTGCGAGGTATTAACGGGGTGGGTACTATTAAACATTCAGTGCGGAAATGGGAATAATTTGAGTGTCAAAGTGTTCTGTTTTTCCATACTGTGAGAGTTAAAGTGTTCCATTTTGAATAATTGCGAGATGGTTGAAAAATGGTGTTTTTTGGAGGCAGGAAAAGCTCGGAAAATCGGTATTTGTCAGCTGTTTTGGCAGAAAAGTTGGTATGTTAAAGAATTTAACGTATGATAGATAGAGAAATGTTGTTGATAGACTTGGTAGAGAACAGTGATGCTCCGAGGTGGGAGTTAGCATGTTCTGCGAGTGAGAATTACGCCGCTCGTGCTGCCATGTTAGGTTTTGAGATATACCAGACGTATGCTCACAGTATGTTTGCGTGGTTTGGTGGTCGTTATTATTGTTTTAACGGCAAGATATACGAGCCAGTGGATTCAGACTTATTGTATTGGAGTTTGGTGAAGTTGACAGAGCGCATGAGTGTCCATGCAGGTGTCCGTTCAAAGATGGGCATGTTGCGTGAGCAGGTACGTTTGGCGGTGAAAATGGAGCGTGAGTTGCACCCGAGGTTCAACATACGTGCTTTCCGCAATGGTGTTGTAGACATGACGACGGGTGACATACGTCCTTTTGGCAAGCAGTGGGACGTGGTTTATTTGCACGACTACGATTTTGACCCAAAGGCAGATTGTCCGTTGTGGAAGAGTTTTTTGAAGCAGGTGTTGCCAGAGAAGAACAGCAGGTTGTTGTTGCAGATGTTTTTGGGCTTGACGACCATGAACAGGCGTGAGATGGGTGCTAAGGTGGAGAACTGTTTGGCCTTGTATGGCAATGGTTCTAATGGCAAGAGCGTGATAAACGACGTTGTGCGTGGTGTTTATGGTGCGGAAAATATCAGTACCATGGGTATTGGTGCGATATTGAAAGATGGTGATGAGGGCATGCGTGCCAGGTGCCAGCTTGTGGGCAAATATATAAATTACAGTGGTGAGGTAAGTGAGAGGGAGCTGTTTGGCAAGGAGGCTGCTTTCAAGAGCTATATTAGTGGCGAGGAGCAGCACGCGAGATTTTTGAGGGGCAATGTGTTCACAATAACCAATGTGCCATGGCAGATATTCAACTTCAACAATCTGCCAGTGACGAGTGACAAGAGCTATGGCTTTTTCAGACGTTTCCTGTATTTGATATTCAATGAGACGATACCAGAGCATTTGCAGAACAAGAGCCTTGGTGAGGAACTGAAAGAAGAATACCCTGGCATACTGAACTGGATAGTGAGGGGTGGCAGATATTTGAAGCTCCATGGCTACAAGTTCCCGAGGAGTGAGAACGGCGAGCGTCAGAAATTGATGTCCATCGGTATGAGCAACCCACTTTTGGCATGGGTCATGCACCTTCATCTTTCATCATCACCGAGGGCGGAGGGCGAGCGTCCGAGATGGGTAGCCTCTGCCGCGATGAGGAAGAGCCTTGAAACATTCTGCAATGAGAACAGTTTTGAGGACGTGACGCAAGTTGCCTTTGGCAGGGCCATGACAAGGCTTGGCTTTGGCGGCCAGAACAGAAGAAGGTCAGCGACAGGCATAGAATACAAGGTGTACGGCTTCAGCGAAGAGGTGGAAGCCTATACTGCCAATGAGCTGTCACTGGAGGCATGGAAGCTGCAAGATGATGCAGAATTTGAAGATGTCGCTGGCGATGGCGTATGATTTGTTTAACTATAAAATAAAGAAGAAATGACAGAAGAAAAGAACGAGGCAGTAAATGCCGAGCAGAATGAGGCAGCAAATGCCGAGAAGAAAGAGGTTAAGAACGTGCAGATTGACAATTTTCTGTACATGCTTGACGAAGAGACAGGTGTCATCACCGTATATGCCGTGTCGAAGCAGTGGTATATAGGCTATGCTCCTGGCACGATGGGACACACCCTGTTGTACTCATGCGTTTTCGGTGAGGAACGTACCGAAGATGACTTGAATGCCGCAGTAGCCTTTGTGACATCTGTTTATTGTGCTTCAAACATTGTTGACGCAGACGTTACAGAAGACATCTTGAAGATTGTGGACCGCTACATGAAGACAAGAGAGTCAGAGGAAGTCACTGACGAAGAGAACAAGAAAATAATTGACGAAGTAAAGACGAAAGAAGAAGTCAACGAGGAGATTTCTGAGAATGTATAATTATTCCGTCTGATTGCATATATTCAATGTAATTTGTATATTTGCAAAGTGGTTAAGATGTCCGTTTTGGTGAAACAGAAGTGCCACCAAATCGGACATTTTGCGTAAAAAGAGAATGATATGACTGCGAAATACGACCTGTTGGTGGTAAACACCAAGAAAATACGGAAGAGCCTCGCCAAGGACTTCAATTCTGGCGTTTTGGAGGTGACTATGCCATCGTGGGAGACGAAAGAGCTGCCTAAAAACGAGTGGAAAGACACCGAAGGAGAGGACGTATACATACCCACCGACGGTTTGCATTTCGGAGGCGCGGATTTTGAGGTCAAATTGTGCTACAAAGGCACGGAAGGCTCATGGACAAACACGGAGATACAACTTTTGAATTATCTGCGCAGCGGCTTTCTTGCAGTCTATTGCTCTTATGCGGAAGAAGGTTGGGGTGCTTGCTATTTCATGGGCATTTCAGATATAGACACGTTTTCAGACCCTGTGGCTGGAGATATTGTAGAATACACGTTGAAGTTCCACTTGACCAAGTATGAGAGAATGTACGAGGACTTCTACACCTATATTGTAGACGAGAACGGCAATCTGATAACAGACGACAAGGGCAACAATATAATCACAGACAAGATATGACAAGAGAGTGGAAGGTATACAGCTCTGACGGCAAGACGGTAAAGGCGACTACCAAGAGAGTTGAATATAACGGCGAATACATGGGCAGCTGCTCCTTGACTGTTACGTTCGAAAGCCCTGTCCCCATAAATTTTGAAATCGGTGATTATATAGATTACCGACTTGAACGTTTTTATCTCAATGTGTTGCCATCGTCGAAGAAGCAATGCTCGAGGAACGGTTCAAAGAATGCCTTTGCGTATGAAAACGTGCAGTTCATGTCCGTGTCAGACGAACTTGTGAGATGCGACTTCCTCGACGTGGTGAAGAAGGACAACAACATACACTGGACCGCGCTCCCCACCTTTTCGTTTTACTGCGAGGGCGTAAAGAACCTTGCAGAGAGAATACAAGCCAACCTTGACAGGGTTTATGGTGAGAATGTGTGGACTATCCAGATAGACAAGACCTATGAAGATTCTCGCAAGGACATACAAATAAGTATCAGCAATCAGTCAGTATGGGACGCGCTGTTGCTTGTAAACACCACTTTCAAGACAAATTTCATTATCCGCGGCAGGACAGTCACGATAGGCACTACGTCAAATAATATAGACCATGTGTTCAGTTGTGGCATAGGCCGTGGGTTGTTGTCGATAACTCGCACTTCCGACACCAATCAGAAAGTAATAACCCGTTTGCGTGCTTTTGGTAACACTACCAATGTGCCAACAAACTACTACAAATACCTGTGCATGAAAATAATGCGAGAGTATGTAGTTCCGACGGATATTGAGCTATTATTTTTTGAGTATAATAATGTAATAAAGATAACATTACACGACAAATGGGCACAAGACGGATTGTCATATAGTTGTAATGTTAAGCATGCTCCTCGAAATGAGGATATGATGCAGTTTGACAGATATGCGAACCCTACACTTTCGATAACCTACGATGGAAACAAAGTGGTATATGCCACCGTATTCGCATCAGAGAACGATGGAAAGAAAACTTATAGTTATGCTGTAAGAGACAAGAGTTTCTATGACTACATGCTAAAATACAAGTCGGGAGGGAGAGTCACCTTGTCATTCGGAGGTACTTCAACCTTGAACTACAACTATATAGTAAAAAACCACAAGGGCGAAATAACATCGGCCAATTATCCAAATAACATGGCAATCACGAGGCTTATGCTCCCAGGGTTTCCGAATGGTGTTGGAGAGACAGACTGCGGTTATGTGGACAAGGCTTATGAGGGCTACAAACTTATAGTGACGAGCAATGACGTGTACATAGAAAGCCCTCAAAAGAAGATAGCTGGTCTTAGAGAGGGCAGTGTGTACATTGATGGCACTGACAACGAAGTGACCGACTACAACGTTTATCCGTCAATAGAGGATATGACGGTAGAAGATTTGAACAAGGCTGGCATATATCCTGTATTGGACGATGGCGACAACGGCAAGTTAAACCAAGTTGCCAACGCGTCAAAAATAGAGGACAACGGCGACAGCGACTATAATACAGGGCAAGCTTCAGAAACCTTTGTGTGGATAAAGGACTTAGGCTTTAATATTTGGGACTACCGCACGGGTTCGGAAACGCCAAACATCTATTTGAAAAGTGGGAAGTGTGTTGGCCGTACATTTGACATAAAAAACTGCATACGAGATGGCAACAAGTACAAGCTGACGATAATAAGGAAATCGGACAACGATTTGAATATCCTATATCCGAACTCTCAAAGTCCGATAGCAGGTGGCGACGAGTTTGTGATACTGAATATCAAGATGCCCGACGTGTACTATAAGGCAGCTTCGCAACGCTTGCTCAAATACGCGTTGCTCTACCTAAAGGAGAACGACAAGACAAAATTCTCGTATACACCAGTGGTAGATAATTTGTGGATAGCCAGGCAGCATGATGCGAATGTAAGTTTAGGCGCGAAAAGTATCTACACAAACATAAAAGAGGGCGACAGAATGGAGATTGACGAAGCTTCGGATTTAGGTATTGCGTCGAGTATATTTATAAGCAATTTGAAGATAACAGAGTCAGAAGACAGTCTGATACCCCTGGTAGAAATATCATTGCAAGATGACAAGAAGGCTGTAAGCGTCAACAGAAGTGTCGGGCAGTTGCCAACAATGATGGACGCGTCGACAGGCGAAGGGACTTCAAGCACTATTCTGTTGAACCAAATTTCGCGATATGGCTATCTGAACTTCCTGTCAAAGGTGGGCGATGATGAAGCGAGCGGAAAGATAACATTCAACAAAGGAATAGACGCATTTTCGACCAATGTTGGTGCTGCCGACGGCATAACAGAATACGAAGAATTAACATAAAAGATATGGCAAGATTACTTAGCACATGGTTCAACGGATTTGTAGGGAGCGCAAGAAGCACAGGAAACAAGGTGCTTAACGCTTTCGGCAAGGTGGTGTGCGAGATGCAAGAATACTTTGCTTCGGACTTCATGGGTCATGGGTGGAAGATATTCAACAGCGGCTCGGAAGAAAGCCCCGAATATACGCTGGAAATAGACAATGTAAAGGTGCGAAAAGCCTTTATTGCGCATGAGCTGATAATAGACCAAGTGCGTGCGATATGCGGTTCGCTCGGTATCAGCCAGGCGTGCGGCAAGGTGAAGGAAGTGAGTCTGCGCACCGATGAACACGGAAACCAATATTACCTCATTAAGCTTGAAGGCGAAGCCACTCACGGATATGGCGGCTTTGTGAAGAATGACCTTATACGCTGCCAGCGTGTGGAGGTAGGTTCTGATGGCGTGACCAAAGGCATAAAGGGCTACTGGGTGAAGATTGAGAGCGCAAACATGAAGGAGGGTTGGTTCACCGTCATGGCAAGCGAGTTTGTGGGAGAAATTTATCAGAATGACGATACGGAGAAGGTATTGAACAATGACGTGCCGATGAACTTGCCTGCGGCTGGTGACGAGATTGTGCAGTATGGCAACATAACCGACACGAGCCGACAGAATGCGATATACCTCCATGCAACCGAAAACGGTGTGCCGACCATTGACTTGCTTAATGGCGTAGACTCCAAGTCATTTTCGGGCAAGATAGTTGCAAGCTTAGGCCGTATACCTAAAGGTGGTGGATTTGGTTTGTATTTGCAAAATGGTACAATAATATCACTTAATAGCAAGAGTAAAAAATTTAATTACTATTTTGACGAGGACGGCAGCTTTATCCTTGGGCAAGGTGCGATAGATTACGACCCTGCGACTGGTGTTGTGACGATTGGCAGTGATGTGGTGATTAAGTGGGGTGCTAACAGTAAGAGCAATGTGACCTATCAGATAGGCAGCAGCGGAGTTAATGCGCCAACGGGGACATGGTTAAACAGCGTGCCGCCATCGGAAGTGGGCAAATACCTGTGGACGCGCACGAAATGGCCCGATGGCACGTACTCTTACAGCGTGAGCTATATGGCCAAAGATGGTGCGCCTGGTAAAGATGGCACGGACGGGCAGGATATGCGCCCAAACTTGCTTGACTATACAGAGTTCAAGCAAGAAACGTTTGACAATGTGCCGACCACAGACAAAACTTTTGAACTGAAAGGTACGAGGTCTGACGGTTTGAACGGACATGGCGCGGTGCAGATAGAAACTGCATTCAAAATAAATGGAGATTTGCCGACTCCTGACTCGTATGTTGATTTTTTTCAGCAAAATGTCAAGAGCAAAATCGCGCCATCAACTTGGTACACGCTTTCTTTTTATCTAAAAAGTAAAAGCATTGCGCAACCACTCTATACCTATATGTGGACATATGACACAAACGGCCTTACAATGGTTGACACCACTGAAAAGATGATTGTTGACGGAAAGGAACAAGATACGCCAAAAGATGGTGCTGTTAAATTTTCGCCAATACATGAGTGGACATACCACACCGTGACATTCAAGACGGCAGCCAATTTGCCAGATACCTGCCTTTGTTTGTTCCGCGCTATTACGAAACAAATACCTCAAAGCAATTTTATTGTGCCTGCTTTATTTCTATCAGAGCCAAAGCTCGAATTAGGCAAAGCAGCGAGCGCATGGACAAGGAGTGACAACGATATTGCAGGCATTGCGGCAGACAAGATAAATATGCCATCATGGGTGCGCCAGTGGGACGGACAGACCACCGAACTTGGTGCGGATTATGTGGCCGCGAAGAATGCCGCATTTGGTACAAAGGACGCAGACGGAAAGTTTACAGGTATCGCTATGAGTGGTGAGGGCTTCGACCTTGGCGGCAAGGATACGAATGTAGTTGGGCTGTATGGTGTATCTAAAGACGAATGCCGCGTGATAATTGACCCGAAGAATGAGAAGTATGCGTTTCGTGGGAATATCTTCTGCGAGAGTGGGCAAGTGAACGGGCTGCTTGTAGGTTCATATCTGAAAGGGCTAACACAAGTTACGAATGATACGGAATGGGAAAAGGCTTTTACTCTTAAAGGAAGCTATTACAGACCGAACTTTTTCGTTATCAACCCGATAGTAATATTGTCATACGATATAGGCGACAAAAGGACACTTTTACTCCCTCCTTATGGTAATAATGCAAACGATTATGCAGAATCCATAGCGCTTCTTGATTATAAGTTCTATATAATAAACAAGATGTCGCAAGTACATAATCAGAATATAATAGACATAAAAGCTGGTGTCTCGGGTGCGCTCTACAAGAAGGACTCGACTATGGCATCTGGAAAGAGTTCAATATCCACTTACGGACTGAAGACTGGTAAGGCTGTTATATTAACTGGCTGTATTGAAGAAAACGGAAGATTCTATTGGCTCGTAGAAGAAGGCAGTACGAGCAGCGACCTTGGCAGCGGCAGTATAGAAAAGCCCTCATTCACAATTAAGGACAACACGAATATAGGACAGATGACATGGACTAAAGTACCACTGATACCTGGCCCTTCTGATAATGGAACAATAAAATCTTAACAATATGGCAACAGTAAAACTCAAAGACGTATTAAAATCGCTGCCGCAGGACACGAGTCTGACGGGCAGCGAGATGGTCGTGATAAACGATAACGGGGAGAATAAATACATACCCTATTCAACAATAAGGAACGGACTTGTCAACGCCTCAGAGCGCAAGACATTGGCCAATACCGCAGAATGGCTCATTGCGCATGATAATGTGACGACTATTGATGCGCTGAACAAAGAACTTGACGCATTTGGTGCGGAAACTGCACAAGGTCTGCACCGCATGAAGTGTTTTGGCATTCCGCTGTTCGTGACGTTCGCTAATCTGAACGTTGGTGACAGCGTATTTATGCAGACGATACAAGGCAGCATTACGTTCAACTCGGCAAAGACGAGCATTGCGTCAATAAACACAGTTGGCAACTTGGCTATTGCGGTTCGTTACTATCAAGGCGGCAAGTGGGGCGCATGGAACACGCCTATGGCGCAAATCAAGCCCCCGACAGTGCAGAGCAGCACATCTGGAACAAAGGCCAATTACGTATACTCGCAAGGTAAGGACCAAGATGCTAAGACTATTATCACATCAAAGTTTTGGATATACAAGCACAACGACTTCAACCTGTTTCTGCGCTTCAAGCATTGGGGCGCGAACAATGACGAGGCACAGGAGAATTACAGCCAGGTGCAGCTGCCCAACGCCTGGACGGGAAGTAATGGCCTAATGCGTCGCGACATATATGCACGCCTTGACGCTTTTGAACTGCGCGAGCAGAACTCTACCGCGACCGAGGTAAAGGTGGTGACACCCATCTTTACCACTGGCGGCACTCGCACATTAAGCATTTCGGCTGCGACAACCGCAAAAGCTGGTGTAATGACAGCAGCGGACAGAGAACTATTGAATAAGATAAAAGCAAAACTCGGATTATAATGAACAGACTGCAAGAAATAAGAATTGAGTGCGTAAAGATAGCAGCATCTCGCGGCGACATAAAGCCAGATGAGATAGTTGAAGTTGCGAGAGAGATAGAAGCCTATATAAGTAGAAAGGAGGGTGAATGCTGAGAACAGTAAGCACAAGCGGAGGAAGTCCTGTGCTGGTGACAAGCGGAGCGATGCTTGCTGGCACTTTTTACGAAGAATTGCTGCAAGTGTTGTTCGACCTGCGGTGGCTCGTGCTTTTTATTATCGTACTTGTCTTTACCGACTTTTGGAGCGGCCTTACAGCGAGTGTAAAGGTGCGTAAGGAAGATTTCAGGCTCTCGCGCGCATTGCGCAGAACGATTGTGAAGTTCCTTGAATACATCAACTTTATCATCTTCGGGCTACTACTATCTAAAGGCATTTTAGAGCCATTCGGCATAGGCAACAGCGTGATAGGCGGAGCAATAGGCGGTGCGGTAGCATTGCTGATAGAGTTCGACAGCATTTATGGTCATGTGTGCGACATTCACGGCATCAAGAAACGTTTCTCTATTAAGCGGTTGTTCGTGGCTTACATCAAGAAGAAAGATGCTGACATCGGAGATGTGATTGAACAAGAATTGAAATAAAAATTGGCGCGTTTCACAACGCACCAACCCCTCAACATAACCTTGTCAAAACAAAAATATTAACACCTACAAAGGTAAGAAAAATAAGTTTAGACGTATGGAAAATTGGAAAGAATTAGCGGCATTTGTGCTGGAGCGCGAGGGCGGCTATTGCAACAGAAAGGCTGACAAGGGAGGGCCGACTAATAAGGGCGTGACATTGACCACCTACCGCAGTGTGTTTGGACAGAACAAGACGATAGAGGAATTGAAGCGCATTACTGATGCGGAGTGGGAGTACATATTTAAGAAATACTATTGGGACAAGTGCAAGGCGGACCACATACAGGACAAGAGTGTTGCCTTTATCCTCGTGGACTGGGCCTATAACAGCGGAGTCAAGACGGCCGTAACACACTTGCAGCGGATAGTTGGCACAACTGTTGACGGGATTATGGGAAATAAGACCTTGCAGGCGGTTAATACGCGTAGTCCGCTGCCGTTATTTGGCGCGCTGAAGCAGGACAGAATAGCTTTTTATAGAGCTATTGTTGCCAAGAATCCGAGCCAGAAAGTGAACCTTAATGGGTGGCTTAATCGGGTTGGCCATTTTGCCTATGGAAAGTTTGTGTAAAAAAAACTGCCACACGGAAAAACTCGTGCGGCAGTTAAGTGCAACTTAAGGACGTTCCATTTTTATATGGGAATTAAACACTGCAAAGATAACAAATATAATCAAGAATATGCGTAGAATTGGTGGCTTTTTTATCGTAATTTTCTGTGCAGTTGTCTTGCACAGTAGTTGCGCGCGCAAGGTGGTGCAGAGCATGGAGCGCACGCACGACACGCTGATAGTGTATAAGACCGACAGCGTGATGATGCGCGATACGATTGTGAGTGTTTCCAAAATGGAAAGTGTGGACAGTGTGGCGGAGCGCATGACTACCTATGTAGTTGTGGACACAGCTGGCAAGGTGCTGACGAAGTATGTGTATCGCGACCGCAGCGTGTATCACAACAAGGACGCTCTTAGTGCGAGCAGTCATGTGTCATGCCGCGCACACCGCACAAACAGCACAAGCCACAAGGCTACGGTGCGTGATGCTGTGACAAAGGTTGAGAAGCCTCCTGCAAGGTGGAAGCTTCGGGCCGTTGGCGGTCTGTTTATCATAGTAATATGCGTGTTGTTATATTACAACATATATAGTAAGTATAAGTGATTTTGTTGGGTTGTTTGTGGCAAGCATGGGCGCATGGTGATGTGTTCCGTGCTTGCCTTTGTGCTTATTTATTTACAACGAAATTACTTATGGACAATGGAACAATTACAACAGATTTTTGACAGTGCAGTTGAAGCCGTGATGCAAGCCAGCGGCCTTGACTTTGATGCGCTTGCCAACTGTCGCTCGGAGCGGTGTGTGGTTGCGCGCGTGGTGCTTGTAGACGTGCTGATGGAGTTAGGTATGAGCGAGGGTGATATTGCATTCCTTAGCGGCATGAGTCAGCAGAGGGTTAATTCGCTTAAGAATAGTGCGAGGTACAGGCTAAAGGGGCTGGCTGCACGGGTGATGATGGAGGAGGTGAGGAAATCCGTTTCCTTGCCAATATGAGTAAAGGCCACCTGGATTTGGTGGCCTTTGGCTTATGATTGGTTGTATGTAGTCCTTAAGCCTGTCAATGAAGATTTAATACGTTGTGCAGGCTTGTTTCAACTGTTATTGCAGACCGTTCTTCTTCTCTCTTTGTGCTATTGCAGCGCAATCTCTGTCATATTGCAGTTGCAGGCTTCTCCAATAGTCAGCAGGAATATCAAGAGCTTGTTCAAGTTTTCTTGCTATATCCACAGATATAGATGTGCCACCTCTGAGCAATCTGCTAAGATTTGCTTGCTGAATGTTCATGCGCGTGGCGAGTTCCTTTTTGCTCATTCCACGAGCTTTCAACTCATCCTTAATCAATTCAACAGGGTGTGTTGCCTCAAACGGAGTGATGTTATTTATTATCGCCATAATGTTCGCTTATTTTATTCTAATCCGAAATTTCTGTTTAGAGCGTGGTTCGTTGTTGGGCTATTAAGAAGTGTTGCTTTAATTGTGCTAACAAGTTCTTCTTCCAGGGAACATTGATACGTGTGTTCGTTCAGTGTATCAATTCTGACGGTCTTTAATTTCGTGCAATTTACAAATGAATTATGCCTTAAGCATGAGCATTGTGATACAGATATAGGCATTAGGTAGTCCGTAAACAAATATCCCATGCGAGTATTTATCTTTGAATTGATGACAACACCTCCGATGGCGTTACCTCTGTTATCGAACCCAAGAATTATGAAGTACTTTCTTCGTGTGTTATATCCGTCTCTTGGTGTTATACCATTGCTCTCGTCCATTTCCACGTAATGAACATCGCCTATATTAAGTTGGTTATTCATTATGCGAGGATTTTGTCAAATTCGAGGTTTTCTTCTATGTAGGATAATAGTTCTTTATCGTCGTTTACGTCTTTCACCATGCCTAAGACGTTCATCTCCTTACGGCCGCTGCTGTTATACGCTCTTTGCCATTCTACTCCATGTGATTTTTCGCGCAATTTGCCATACGGCATATAGGCATTTTCGCGGATAGACTTGTCAAGTTCTTCCATTTCAGCTTCTGACAAATATTCAGTGTCTGCCTCTCTCTTGGCGGTAAGAAAATAATAAGAGTCGTCTGTTCCGTACGTTATGCTTGCGTCAAGCATATCTGACAATTCCTTGTCGCGTCTATAATCTTTTTTGATGCAATCGTAGAGTGATGATGGTACTGGCCCGTCTGGAAGCGCACAGAATGTATCTTCAACCATTTTCATGCCCCACTTAGTGAGCATGGATAAATTAGCGAAGTAGATAACCTTGAAGACGTGGTAGTAATCTAACCCGTGTGTCTTGTTAAGAATATAAAGCACGATTTCGGTGAGGTGCTTCTTTTCGAATGTATTCATAACGAGTGATTTTAGTGTGCTGCAAAGTTACGACTGCAAGCTGGTATTTGCAAGGATTTAATGATTATTAGTAAAGAGTTGACGGACTGATTTTCACAAGAAACTCACAAGCAACAAACAAAACTCACAAGCAACTCACAAGCAACTTGTCACCACCTTTGCGCTATCGGG